>Ga0310694_10002364_pt1 | contig 19491 bp, 18 predicted proteins | sample 174DNAGHGhighgp2_FD_203884 | JGI IMG/M metagenome (GOLD analysis project Ga0310694, IMG submission 203884) | Sheep rumen microbial communities from Palmerston North, Manawatu-Wanganui, New Zealand - 1742 DNA GHGhigh gp2 (v2) (version 2) | ecosystem: Host-associated > Mammals > Digestive system... | reverse complement strand
TGCGTCTAATATAAAATTCTCCATCTATGATCTCTATAGTGCTAAGAAATTTCTTAAAGAATCTCTCCTGAAACGGAGGAAGCAGAATGAGTATCTTTGATTCTTATTTATTCAATGAAGATGTTACAGTAGGTGGTAAGAAGCTTAATGATAGTGGACAAACTGAAGATGAACAACAACAAGGAGGACAAGGTAATGATTCAACAACAGGTGGGCAAGGGTTCGGAACACCCGTCGATCAGAGCACTCAAGGCACAACAGGAACAACAGATAGTAGCACAGGAGATCAGTCAGGTAGTGGCGGCTTCGGTCAACAACAAACTGGAGGACCTCAAGAAGTTCCAGGAGGAACTGAGACGGGGACAGGAACATCCAGCACCGGTATGACACCTACAGCCACAGGTGCTGCTGAAGATGATGATGACAGTGATTATACTTCTATGAGTCAAGATGATGATAACCAACAAGATCAAGGAGTTAACACTCCTGCTACAGGTGATAGTGGAGCAGATGAAAATGATTATACCCAAATGCAGCCAGATGACCAAGAATATTCTGCTGCTGATAATGGCAATGATACTGATTATACTCAGATGACTCCAGATGATGATACTCAGGGAGATCAACCTACTGCAGGTACACCAGATCAAGCTAATCCTGCAGATGCTCAAACTACCCCTGATGCTGGTGGTGGAATGGATGCTACCATTGCACAGGATCCTACAGCAGGAGCAAGTGAGGATCAAGATGACTCTGATTACACTCAGATGTCGATGGATGATGAAGGGACTGGTAATAATGATCAAACTGGTACAGATACTGGACCACAAGCTGATCCAGGTGGTGGTATTCCTGGGGATCCTGGTCCTCCTGATACAGGGACTGCTGGCCCTGGAGGAGGCACAAATAATCCTGGGGGTGGAGCCGCAGAAGAGCCAGATACGGATTATGGAGAGCTTTCACCTGATGGTGACGATAGTGCTGGGAACAATGACGGTACTACTGATCCCAATAATCCAGATGGCAATGAAAATGGTGAAGGATCTGAGGGAGCAGAGGATGGCACTTCAGATGATGGATCGGGAGCTGAAGGATCTGATCAAGAGTCAGAACTAAAAGAGCTAGAAGCTAGACTATTCTCAGACTTATCTCCAGAACAAATCCAAATCAAGGATAATGAACTAAAGATACAGTTTATTAGACTCTATGAGGATATAGAGAAGATAGAGAATAGAGTAAATAGAATTGTAAAGACAGATGCTAATGAAGAGGTTGTTATGTTTGTCTCTAGAAAGATAGAAGAGCTTAAAGATCTGGTACATCAGAATATAACTCAGACATACCAGACTAGAAGCTATCTATCTAACAAGATAGAATACAACCATATGCTAGCAACTTTCAGTTCTATTGGAGAAATGCTCAAAGCTCTATCTAAGAAAGATAAGATTAATGATGAGAAGAAAGATTCTGATAAGGATGATCTTGATAATGATCTTATGGTTACATCATCGGATGACATTGACTCAGGAAGTTAATATTGAGGTAGGCATCTGCCTACCTCTCTTATTGCCAAAATTCGTATGTCTGAGCATGCATCTTTTCTAAACTATCTATTAAGAGCTTGGGTTTGAAATGTTAAATAACTAGAGTTTCCATATGAAGCATGGTAAAACATGTGGAAAGAAGTGGAAACTTAAAGTTACTTAATATCATATAACTTAATATAAGCTTAAAAAGGGGAGTTTGTTTATGTACCCGCAGACTTTGATCAAAATCATTGATAATAGTTACTATGATGATAAAATCATCAATTCTTCTGTACGAATCCCTACAGCAATGCAAGCTTTTGCTTCTGATCGTGGTACAGAAGATCTGGAACTATTTAAAGGTGAAGTCTTCTACAAGATGTTTGGATATAATACTGATTTTGCAACATATGGACAGGCTCTTAAGCAGGTCTCTGGCATGATCGACAACGGTGGTCAGGTATACTGTAAGAGAGTTGTTGCTCCAGATGCTACTCTAGCAAATCTCGGTATTTATGTTCATATTCAGAGGATGGCAGATAATAGTGGTACTGCTGCTGGAACTACTACTCCTGTGGTAACGAAGCTCTCTGTTAATCCAAGTGGCTTCTATTACTTTGGGGTAACTAGTGATGCTGATTGTCCTACTAAGGCTGCTGTTATCTCTAAGATTAATAGTGACTCTGTAGTTACTGTTACTCTCTCTGATGGAACTACTAAGACTCTAGCTCCTGCTGAGTATGAGGTTACTTCTGATTACGAGCAGACTGGTGCCTTTGATGGTCCTACAGAGAGATACTTTAAGATTACTCTTAAAGATAATCCTGGTTTCACCAATGATGGTGAGCTGACACTTGATGTTCTAGCTTACATCAGTGATGAGACTAAGACAAGCTATGATAGCAATGGTGGAACGTATGATGATGCTCTAAAAGAGGTCACTTATACTCCTCCTGCAACTGAGCCTAAGTATAAGGTCGTTCTCAAGTACAATGCTGTCAGTGTTAATACTAATAGCAATGACATGGATGAGGTTGCTACTCTCTTTGAGGCAGCTATTCCTGCATCCAGTGAGAATGATATTGTAATTCCTCTCGTTCTCTTTGCATCGCAGGGACGTGGTAGCTGGACTCCTCGTTTCAGGATTACTCCTGACTACAGGTTCAGCCGTACTACTAACCATGCAAAGTATCTACTTGAGGTTATTCCTGATGAAGGTGAAAGAGAAGAGGAGTTCTACTTCTCGCTTGATCATGTCGTTGAGAGGGGACGTAATGTTTCCCTTGAGATGGTAACTGATCCGACGGGACAGAATCCTGGTTCTAACTACATCAGGGTTAAAGCATATACAGATAACTTCACTGTTCTACAGGAAGCTATGGAGGATATCCTTGGTCTTATCCGTGGATCTCTATATGGTTATGATCTCCTGTTTGGACATGATGTTCGTGGTAACCAGGTTAAGGGTATTGAAATTGATGCTTCTGAATTCAACCTTCAGGACATCTATGGCAATACTCTTGATGGTGGTTCAAATGGCTCCTTTGGCATGGCTCCTCTTGAGACTGAGGTATATTCCCAGGAGCTTGTTAAGTTCTTCAATGGAACTTATTGCGAAGAGATCTATAATCTTGATGCAATGGCTATTGATTTCATTGTTGACGCTGATTATCCTGAAGATGCTAAACGCGCTATTGAAGACTTCGTGACTTATCGTGAAGACTGCTTCTTCCTTCGTGACATGAGTACTGATGTTCATAATATTCATGATATCGAGATTCAGGAGTATTGGGTACTTCACAATAGGTATAGCTCTTCTTACTGCAATAGCTTCCAGGTTCTTGATGATGTCAAGAAGACATATATTACAGTAACCATGTGCTACCTGCTAGCTCCTGCTATCGTTGTTCACTTCATCAACGGTTGCAATAGGCCTTTCGCAGGTATTAAGTATGGACTGTATTGGGATTATGGTAACGTGATTCGTAAGAATTCTATTAACTTCATTCCGAAGGTTACACCTGCTCTCGATGAGAAGCAGCAGCTTGAGGACCTTGGAGTTAATTACGTTTCCATCTATCGTTCTGGTGCTACTCGTCGAGTTGTCCTTGAGACTCTCTGGACGGCACAGCACTGTGAGAAGCATACTCAGCTTAGCTGGAGCTGCAACGTATGGTGCATCCAGCAAGTTATTAAGATTCTCCGTGAGCGTTGCCCACAGAATCGTTATAGCTTCATGTATGGTCAGGATCTTGAAGATTATCAAGCTGATCTTAATGCTGAACTTGGTAAATTCTCCTCTAACTTCCTTTCCTTTGAAATGGAATATCAGAATGACAAGTTCTATGAGGTTCAGAAGATCTACTATGCTGTATTGAAGGTCAAGTTCTATGACTTCGTACAGGCAGAGTATTTCAAGATCATTGCATTACCGACTATCTAAAAGAAAAGGAAGAGGTGAGGTAAAATGCCAGGAGTTCCTCCGAGCAGAAATAACAACATCTTTGAAGGTACTCACTCTATCCGAGACCTTACAAAGTTCATGTTGATGAGAGGTGTTACTGACTTTGGTGATCTAGAGCAGTATAACCTTTTTGAATCTGGATATTCTTTCCTCGTTGTTATGGGTATTCCTAAGTTTATGAAGGAACTTGCTTCTAACAACGATGAGTATTCTAAGATCATCAAGACTTATACTCATATCCTTGAGTTTGAGTTCCGTGGTCTTTCTGGTCTTGATAATATCACTGTTGATACTGGTCAGCTTACCAATGGTATCAATAGCATCAATATTATCAACAAGGTAAACAAGCAATCAGATGGTAGCTTCTCAGCTACCTATCAAGAAAAGCTTGGTTCTACCATTACGAAGGCTCATGAACTATTCATTACCGGTATCAAGGATCCCCGTACCGAAGTTAAGACTTATCATGGTCTTATCGAGGACGGTACTCTCCAGGCCGGTTATGAGAATGAGATCTTCAAGTTCATGTACATTGTTACGGATAACACATTGTTTAACCTTGAAAAGGCTGTATACCTTGCAAGTTGTCAGCCTACTAGTGTTCCTCTCGATATCTATGTATCTGAGAAGGGCACTTATGAATTCAAGGATATCAATGTTGAATTTAATGGCTATCCCATTATGAGCCGTGAGGCTAATGATGTTGCCAATAAGTTCATGGGTGTTATCTATGCTAATACCACTTGGAGAGAAGCTGACTTCTCCTATAGTGGACTCGATAACGATCCTAAGATGTATTCCACGCAGAATGCTTCTGGTACTGCACTTGAGGCTTCTAGTGGTAGTTCTCGTGCCTTTACCGCAACGGATAAAACCATTAAGTGATGTTTCAGAGGGTGACCGAAAGGTCATCCTCTTTTTATTATCTATTTAAATAGTGACTTTTGAGTAATACTCTTACTAGAATATAGAATGAGGTGTAATTTATGAAAAGTACTATAATGAAGACTATCGTAGATAACGATAGTTATGGTATTGGATATAAAGAATACGATGAAGGACCATTAAACTATTTCCTTGATCCTTATTATACCAAAGTAGTAACAGAGTTAGATCATCTTGAGAGAAGTATAATTCTAGATGAAATCAATAAGACTAATAGATTAGAAAAAATCTATGGTGTCGGATGTTTCTTCAAGCTCAAGAATGATATCAGGATATATACAATCATGAATAATAACTATGGATGTGCTGGTACTGGAGTAGTTGAAGACTATGAATATGGTCATAACTCATTTGACCTTAGAGTTGCTACTAATCTATCTGAGTGTCTTACTATACATGGCTTTAACGCATCTAATATCATTAAGATTTTTGATAAGTTTAGTTATAGTCCTGCTAAAGGATTAGTAACCTACTACTATCAAAATGATAGACATGGGTACAAGACTATCTATGTATCTGGATATATAAATAATAGAATTGAGTACTATCCTATGAAGTTACTAGAGTTAGTGAAGCCTGTAAAGAAGATGGGTGAAGTTCAATTTGGCAACTTCATTATTCTATTTGAGGATGGTGTCTTAGGATACTATGGAGATAATGATAGAAACTTCATGACATCTCCTAAGGATAGAAATGTAGGATATCTTACATTAGCAGATGATGTAGATGATATTTGGCTATTAGATAGAATGGTAGTATATAAAGCTAAGTCTGGATACTACTATGCCTTTGGTTGTACTGATAGTAAACCTGAGTATGTATTAGGGTTAAATACACCTAAAGACTCAGTATTCCCATTCCCTGGAGTTAGATTAACTCATTCTCCATTTAATGAAAAGGAATCTAAGATTGTTAAGATAGTTCCTTATAGCTATGGAGTAGCAGTACTACATGACAATAATTGCTTATATATCACTGGTACTGATAGACCAGATGATAATCCAAAGAACACATCTAGATTGATATGTGAAGACTGTGATGACATCTTATTTGGATTAGAGAATGCAGTTGCTTATAGTAGAATCAAGGATGATAAGATCTATATATCAGATACATTAAGATATCTACCTAACTATATCACAAGGGATAGTATCTATCATCCTAGTATAGGATTACTATAGAGATTATAGGGTACCGATTGGTACCCTTTTTTACTACTCAAACCTATAGTTAAATGATTTAGATAATAGAAGGAGGTCAATTACAGTGGCCGATAAGAAAGTAGAAGTTAATCTGTTGAAGCAATCTCCATTTAATAAGATTGCTGATTCAATAACGACTAACATAAATCACATATATCAGAGATCTTGGTTTAATACTACTAATGATAAGGATACTAGAGAAGGGATTGCTAAGGATATCAATAGTCATCTAGATAATATTCTTAGTAATAACTTAGACAAGTCGGGTCTATCTAATATATCTAATCTGTATAAAAGAATCATTCAGTCTCAAGATGATAGCCACACTATAGATGCATTCAAAAAGATGTTTAGTGACCAAGGGTTTATGGCATCTGTCTTTAGTTCTTATAGTCAGAATAGATATCTATATGATTATGATGCTGAAGTTGATACTATCCTGAAGTATATGTCTAAACTAGAGGAATGTATAGCTATCTTAAGAGATAATGTCATATCTACAGATCACTTCTCTAAGGACTATATCTCAGCTATTAATATCAGTGATACTTCTAATGATGATATATTCAATAGAAGACTGGATGAAATTAAAGCTACATATGGCCTTCTAGAGAAATTTGAGAAATGGTATACTAATGGAAGTAAATATGGAGAAGAGTTTGTATATCATGTACCGTATTCTAAAGAGATATCAAGACTAGTTAAAGATAAGGATGCTATGAATAAGATTACTACTAGTATGAATCTAGAGGCAGGTACTTTAGATGGTGTTCAGTTACCTAAAAAGTTAATGGATCTTAAAGTGATAGCAAATCATGAGTTTGGTAATCTAGAGATTGAGTTATGTAAAGGTGGAGTTGTTACTTCTATATATGAGAACTATGAGAGAAATAATAGAGATCTTGAGTCATTCTCAGAACAGTCAATGACTCATGTATTCTCAGAACAGATGATGATGGAAGAAGCTAAAGATACTAGTAATGATAGTTATTGGTTTAATGAAGAAGAAGCTAGTAAGGCTAAGTTAAAGGATCCTGAAAAGCCTATTAATATGGATGATAGAGACGTTATCAAATCTACTAAAATCAATGGTATAATAAGAGCTGTCAGGAAAGTGAAAGCTAAGAATGGTCCTTTGATTCCTGATAATGATATTGAAGATTATATGAAGGATATAGATAAAGAGCCTAGTGCTGATGACGGATTGATTGATATGAATAAGCTTAATCATAGTGATAAGTATAAATTTGATATTCCTGGATGTATATTGAAGACTCTAGATAGACACAATACCATTCCTATAATCATCGAGTCTGATGACATTTGTTTAGGATACTACTACTTCGAGTTCCAAGAAAAAAGAAATATGGTTACATCTACCATGAAGCTATCTGATCCTATGATTAATATAGGTGGTAATAACTTCTCTGCTGAGAGTGATAAGAGTGAACATGATAGAGCTTTGAGATATATCTCTAATCAGTTATCCAAGTTTATAGACTCTAAGTTTATCAACCGTAACCAAGATCTAAAGAAAGAAATCTATGCTATCTTGAAATATAATCAAGTATATAACACATCTGGTCCTAATAAGATGAGAGTAACTTTCATTCCTCCTGAGGATGTTACTCATATTTACTTTGAGCTAGATCCTATTACCCATAGAGGTATTAGTGACATTCATAAGTCTCTATTACCAGCTAAGCTATATACAGCTATGTATATAACTGCATCTATAATGATTATGACTAGAGGCTTTGATAAGAGAGTATACTATGTAAATCCAGGTATTGAGGCTAATCTTACTGAAGCTCTAATGAATGTAATTAATCAGGTAAAGCAAGGCAACTTTGGTATTAGACAGATAAGGAATAACCTTAACCAAGTACTAAATATCACAGGTAAGTTCAATGATTACTTCATTCTAAAGAATCCTAATGGAGACTCTCCAGTCAATATGGAAGTAATCCAAGGACAGAACATAGATATCAAAACAGATCTAATGAATATCTTAGAAGAAATGGCTGTTAATTCTACTAATGTTCCTATGGAGTTAGTACAGACTAGACAGAATTCTATTGACTATGCTATACAGCTCACTATGTCGAATAGTAAATTCTTAAGATTTGTATTCAAGAGACAATCTAGAACAAATGTATTATTCTCTCGTATCTTAGAAAAGATATATAACTATCACTTCCATAAGAATGATACTTTATCATTCACTCTACCACCACCTACATTCTTATCTCTTACTAACAATTCTCAATTCTTTGAGAATCTACAACAATATGCTCAGCTTATATCTACTATTACATGGGATGGAGATCCTAATGATGAGAATGGTAAGAATCAGTTTATGAAAGAGATAATGGAAACTACTGCTGGTAGCTACTATAATAAAGACTTCATTGAGAAGTGCTTGAGGAATGCTAAGCAGAAGGCAATGATTCAACCATTACCTACTCCACAGCCCCAGCAATAAAAAGAAAAGGGATACCACAAGGTATCCCATTCTTTATTCAAGTTGCTCTATATTATTCTTATTATCTCCTATCTGTCTTCCACTAAGACCTCTACCATGATTGTTTATAATCTTACTAGGAGATACTTGAGATTGAGCTGGATTCATATTGATTCTATTAGTACCAAATTTAGGTCTATTTACGAAGTTAACTAAGTTCTGTGCCATTACAAATAGATCACATCTATCTAAGAACATCTTTAGTCCAAACAAAGTATCAGTATCAATATCTATATAGTGACCATTGGATGTAAAGGTTATTCTTATACCTGTCATTTTACCTTTGTTGTATGTATCTACTACTATTGGTTCTGTTGTTACTGTAGTCATAGGATTGATTGATACTTGACATGTTTGTCTAATGCTCTTGTTTACTTGTAGTATACCATCTTTGATAAAGAATAGATCATTGAATCTCTCTTCAAGAAACCAATTCATAGAAGTATCTATAATTGTCTTGAAGATATATAACTCAGGATATCTCATAAGAAGGAATCCCTTAGATCTCAGACTCTTATCTTCAAACATATTCTCTAGAGATAAGAAGTAGTCATAGTGTAATGACATGCTTACCATATTTTGATGATGATCATCTGAGTAGTATTCATATTCTTTATACATAGACTCTAATGTATTGAATCTCTTCTTGTACATAACTATGTTTATCTTTATTACTCCATTACTTCCCAACTGCATTATTATAGCTGATACCTTATTGAGATTATCTTCCATATCATTCTCTCCATGATAAAAAAGAAGGGAAGACCTTTCGATCTCCCCCTCATATACTTTACTGTCTTGCTGGTACTTCTTCAGTGAATGAATAAGCACCATTCACATAATCAATAGTAAGCCAGGTGTTATTACAAGTACACATCCAGATACCAAACTGAGTCTTGGAATTGATATACTTGAAACTGAACAACCCGCTTACCATACCAGTACGATGATAGATCTCTCTGATAATATTCTTCCTCTTAATAAGACCTGTAGCAGTCTTACTTGCAGGAATGAATATCTCATCATTATTGAACCTAACCCTTGCATTGTATACAGCCGCCGAATCCATCAAGAACTCACACCATGGAATATCTTCTCCTTTGTCATTGCTAGGAATAATCCTATTATCAATAATATATTCAGGAGACTTACTCACTGGTTTATTCTGATTTGATTCTTGAATTGGTTCAAATGGTACATCAACTACATTAGAATCAGATTCTATGTTGAAATACTCTGGTTGATATGGAATTCCTCCATACTGCATCGGTACATACATATTGACATTCTGCATCACTTGTTGTGTCATAGGCTGCATAGGATATACTGGCTTATTCTGCATCAAGATATTAGGATCTACATGTACTGTACCATCTGGCATCATTACCCTTCCATCTGGAAATACATGATGGAAAGTAGCCGCATTCTCTGGTTCAATATTCCTGTTGTCCTCAAAGAACTCACTAGTGAACTCTATCCTGCGTCTTTCCTCTTCAGGTTTATGTACAGTGCTATTATAAATATTCTGCTCAGGAATATTATTAGCTGCCATATTACTAGCTACCTGATCTTGAGCAGTCTGAGTATATGCTGCTTCTCCTACTGGCTCTTGCTCTACTGGTTCTTGTTCTACTACTTCTTTTGGATTATATTCATTCTCTTCTCCTTCCCATGATGCATTATATAATGAAGTCTTCTTAAACTCATCTATAAGCTTAAGAGCTTCTGAATCTCCTTTATAAATGTCGATGAATTGTTGTACTGTCTTCTTAAATGAAGGATCATCATTATACCATTCATTATAAAGAAGATCAATATTTCTTATCATCATCTTTCCATCTATATTACGAGATACCCAAAGAGATGTTTTAAATCCATGATGAGTTTCATAATCATCACCACATTTTTCCATACATATTCCTCTTATCATCCTCCTCTTAGTAAGCATATCATCATACATATGCTGATACAAATCAGGATCACCTATAGCATCCATAAGATCAGGAATAAATCTTGTTTTAAATTCTTCCTCATATTTTTCTTTTATTATATTTGGTGCTTTTCCATTTGGATGATAAATCATTATTAACCACTCTCCTATTACTTACTAACGTAATTATTAAGATCAAGCTCATAGAGCTTCTTAGCAAACTCTTTAGCCTTATCTTCTTCACTCACTCCCTCATTACCATAATCAAACCAGTAATAGTCAGCAATGATAACATCATCATATACATATACATTCGATACATATGAACCATCTTCCATATGTATCGAATCAGAAGGAAGACTATATTTGATATTGTCTAAAAAGATCTTCTTAAGAGTAGGTAAAACACCATAAAGGTCTTCAGAATCTTTCTCATGAACAAAACCAGACTCAGACCTGGTGAGTATATTTATTTTATCACTAGTTGTACTATCGGATTCAAGATACTCCTTGATAAACTGATTGATATTACCTGTATCAATATCTAACAAGCGCTTTTGCATCTTGTCATCCTTGAACCTAACCATCCATTTGTGTTTAATTCTCATCATTGTGAATCATTCCTTTCATAAACACATATACCTCTTATCACCACATCTATAATATATCGACGAAATCAAGTTTACTAAGAGAGATCCAAATGGGATCTCTCTATAATAACCTTATACGAGATGCCTTGTCTCGAAATGATCAGTGAAACAAGGTTCTACAGCAGTATACTTGTGTAATTCATTTATAGTAAAATTACCTAGTCCTATCATCTCATATATATTCATTTTACCTTTTTTTAAAGGAATCTTAACAAATCCATTCCACTTCTTAACACATCTTTTTAGAAGCCTTCTACGAATATTCATTTCTTATACTCCTCTAATTCCATATACTTCATTGAAGTTAGGTTTTTCTATCGTAGAAAGATCGTTCAAAATGCATCTAGTATTACGTCTAACACGAATGAACTCATTAAGAAGATCATTCAAACTCTTAAAACTATACCATCCTTTCTTATACAATTTCAGGAAAACTCTATTACGCTTATTCATTTCTTATACCCCCTAATATAGAATGGTGGATCTACTAACTCCTTCTTAGGAATGACAATCTTGAATGGTGGGTCTACTAACTTAGGATGTCTTGATTCAAAGTGTCTTCCATATGCTTCATTCATATCATAGTCTCGATATATCACCTTCTTTACTGATGTAGCATACTTCATATATACTGGCATCTTATTAGCCAGATATTCCTTGAGCTTCTTAAAGCCTTCATCTACTAACTCTATGAAGAGAAACCTAGGTAATACAGTCCCTTCTCTACCTACACGGCCAAATAACTGCTGAGCAGTTACCTTACTCTTAGCAGGCACTAATAAGGGAAAGCAAATACCAAGATCAGGAATATCAAGACAAGTTCCACCACACTGTCTATTAGTAATGACTATCTTCTTACTCTTAGCTTCTTGTCTCTCTTCTTCTTTAGTCTCTCCTTGAAAGGTTCCTATCTGTCCTATGTATTCTGGGAAGTATTCTTCTATCCACTCCTTTATAGCTGGTATTCCATTATTGGTTTCAGTTACCAATAATGTCCTACCTGGATTCTTTACTATAGCTTCACAGAAGACTATATAGACCATCTTCCAAAATGACTCATTATGAATGCAGTAGTCTACAAAGGTAGGTCTAACGAATCCAAACTTATTACGACACATAGCTTGTTGCATAGGAGTAGGATGACTATTGTAATGAATACTTACATACTCAGTTACTGCATCTCTATCCTTATTGTATAGCTCTATATTAGGAACAAACTCAAAGTATCTAGCATATATCTCATTCTCTTTGTTATTGCTTCTGAATGGACTAGCTGTGACATAGAGCGTCTTGTAAGTATTGCTATGGAAGTCTATCATAGCAAGACAATCAAAGTATAGATGAGCTTCATCAAAGACCTTATACTTAACCTTGATCTTCTTAAAGAACTCATTTATCTTATTCCATCCATTTGTGTCACCATATGACTTGAGTGTCTTATGGTTACAGATAAACATCTTGATGTTATCCAGCTTATACTTCCCTTTTAAGATAGCATCTATAGTTTTGCTATGGACAGTACATACATTCTTCTTTTTGAAGTTAGTATACTCTATGAACTTCTCTTCCCATTGCTTCAACCAATCATTGATACCAGTAATGACTATGAACTTAGCTTCATCATACATGATACTAGCTATAGTTACATAAGTCTTTCCTTTACCAGTCATCAGATTGATACATAACTGAGAGTAGCTCCTAGTATAATTATACTCAGCTAATCCCAGTATAAACTTACATGCCTTCTTTTGAACATCATTCTTAGGAAGATATTTTAACATAACAGGTCCAGTACTATCCCAAGGATCACATTCTTTCATTATAGTAGCTCTTCTTCTTAGCAATCTTTCTACTTTCTGTATTTCAATACCTCTCGGAAGATAAAGGACCCTGGTATCAGGGTCCCAATAAATTCCGAGATACTCATATTGATACGTCATAAAGTTCCAGATTGCAAACATGTACTCTAGAGATGGACAACTCTTCCAATTGTAGTCATCTATCTCTAGTCTGGTTCTATAGACTTTTATCAATGTTTGTACCCCCTAATGTAGAATGGTGGATCTACTAGTTCTTTCTTAAGTTCCTCCTTCCTTCTAAGGTATTCCATATCAATCTTCCATGGGATATTATCTTCTCTCTCTTCTGTATCAACATACCTCTTAGCAAACTTTGTATTCAAGAAGTCCTGAGGTCTCTCCATAAAGAAGAGATCAATGAAGCTAGGTGCATGCTTGCTATAAGTAAGAGGAGTATACAGAATCTTAGCGAGATTCTGATACATCAAGGTTACACTAGGATTCGGGTTATTAAGGAGAGCATCATTCAGAGTAACGAGTCTGTATACAACTCCCTCATTAGACCAATCAATACTATCCAAAATGTTATACGCATTCCTTACCTGATTACTCAGAATCATCTCCATATGAATACCCATAATATCAAGATTACCTTCAACAGCTATGTCGATAGTCTCTTGAAGTATACCATGTATATCAAAGGACTCAGTAATATTCTTCTTATTGATTGTATTCTTGAGCTTATCAAGCAACCTACTAAGCTCATTATTGAGAAGACGAATATAGAAGATAGGAGTATCTTCTTTGACCTTCTCTAATGGTAACCAGATCATACCATCCCTAGGCTCTGCATACTTCCTGATATACTCATTAAGATATCCAGAAATATACAGATCCCTTCCATCTTGGTCTTTGATCTCGTACTCACCATCAGGAGTAACAACCTTGAAAGCATCAATGTGCTCTCTCATATTGTTCTCCTCATCCTCACTATAGTCCTCTTCATTGTCGATGTCAATAGCATCTGGGTCGATAACTATATACATACCATCAGTGTCTTCAAGATTCTTAAGAATGATATAGTCATATTCCATATCAAAGAATCTATAGAAGTCAGGAACCCATACAGTCTTCTTAACCAGTGCTTCCAGTATATGCTTAGCTGATAACAAGATCTGAGTCAATACCCTAGACAGTAACTCAGCGGACATCTTACCAGCATTGATAAGACAGTTGATGTACCATAACATCCCATAGCATCTATGACACACTCCTTCACCATGGGATGCACTATTACAAGTGATAGGAGAATACAAGTAGATAGTCTTTCCGATAAGGTGACTATTATCCTCTCTCCTATCAATCATCTTGACTACTCCATTAGGACTATCCCTATAGAACCTATCATAGTACTTATCAAGATGACCCTTAGATTTGATTGTGAATCTGATAAGATTCCGAGTATCACAATGATCTATAGTCTTACTTACATAACTACCACTATTGTTTAACCCTAGAAGCCTAGCAAAATGACCGCTAGATCCGACATTCGTATGGGACAAGATCTGTGCTGTCCGAGATAATGCTGAATCAATAAAGAAGTCAGGGACATCAGTAATACCTCCATTCAGATAACTCTTATTGATAGGATGCGGATATACATCACCATTACCATCCGGTTTAGGTCCAATATATACATAACCTTCTTTAAGCTGCTTCTTAGGAGACTGACCAGCTCTATGACTATTAGCCATACAATGATCATAACCAAGAATCTCTTTAGAGTACTTCTCTTCAATCTCCATCATTCTCTCAGTATATCCAAGAGCAATCTTATTCACTTCATCCATAGATTCATTAGAGAAGTCTTTATGGAGAATATCATAATACTCAGGTACTAATCTAGCTAAGTCACAACTATCCTTTAGATTCAGACTATCAGCAAGATAATTAGAGAACTCATTAACGAAGAACCAATTATATAATCCATCGTCGATAATGTTATTGAGAAGGATAAACGGAAGTTTATCTCTATACTCCAGAATGAAGTATCTATCGACAAACTTCTTAATGTCTTTTGACTCTATCTTATTACTATGCTTAGTAAGATGATATGGTTTAATCACTCCTCCAGCAAATACAATAAAGTACCACATATTGATCTCTACAAAGAGATCTTGCAGATACATATAACAGTAACACCCAGTGTTACCGAATACAATTTTAACCTTCTTACTATTAACGATATCTTCTTCAATACCATCTCTGAAGATATTCATGATACCAATGAAATAATCCTCCCAAGTATCCATATTGATATCATCAGTATTGATTATGATGTCTTTCTCTGTTGGGAAATCTCTTAGGACTCTATAGTTATCATAGTTTATAAGCCCTAAATTTTCTTCAAATTCGATCATCATATATGACCTCCTTTAACACTTTAAGCTTAAGTTGGCCCTTCTTTAGGTTTTTACTTATCACTCCTTATAATAATATATCGACAAGATTATTTTTGATAAAGACAAAGGCTACCCGAAGGTAGCCTCATCTTAAAACGCATAGCTATATAACTTACTATGCTGGTATGCACACTCTTGCATCCTAAGCTTTTCCTTAAGAGCAGTTCTAAGAGCATTCTTGGTACCCATATCATTACCTCTATACTGGACAGAAGCAAATCGACCAAGATCAGCCTTATCTTCTTCACTCGCAGGATTCATTACTCCAGTCTGAAGATTATGAGTTCTGTTCATCTCTACTACTTCATCATGAGTCATAGCAGGCTCAAATTTAGGAGTAGTATCATTAACAGGCTCATCACCAAGTTTAGGAGTATCATTTACATTGTTACCACCAGCAATTACTGGTTCATCATTTGCTGTAGTACCACCTGTTGTATCATCAACAGGATCTAGATCATCATCTAGCTCGTTATCGAGGATCTCATCATCTAACATGGTTTATAACCTCCCTTACAATCTTATTAATAAGGAGTTAAACATACACAGGCCCATTAGGACCATAGAAATATCTGATATGTGCATATTGAACTCTTCTCTGATGTAATATCAAATAAAGATCTTCTTTATACTCAGATAGCAATAAACTGATATCCAAGGGTAATTCTAATTTATTAGATATCCATTGGAGATAATTCATCATGAATCTAATGGCAAGAGCACTAGCTTCTATTTCTATATGGTTAGTATATTCTTCATATATCCCATAGCTTCTGAAGTTAATACATTGCTGAGCATGGATCAATTCATGACATATCACATGTACTATGAAAGCATTCTGTTGTGATATAGTTTTATCATATAGGCTATATTGAATAATTTTGGGATTATAATGAACTTCTTTCTCTCCATCATTATACATATAGAACATAGATGCATTATCAAGATCTAAGTTCTTACATATTCCATTTATCTTTACTCGTGGATTTACCACCCCATTTAATAACTCAAATGACTTAATACAGATAGATTCTATCTCATCTCTGTTTAAAACACTACCCATTACTTTACCTTCCTTTCTTTGAAATCATTACCCAATACCACCACATATATAATATGTCGACAAGATTAAGTTTACTCAGTACTGACTGGATATTAAGATTTGAATAGAGGTGAATATGATATGTCAGGATATTTCGCTATGAATATGACGGACCTCCTCAATAGGATCGAAGATAGACTTGGCGTGAAATTGGTAAATTTGCCAACAGCTATAGCAAAACCATATTGGCCTACTATAATTAAAAGAGATACTCTCAAGACATTCAGCGTATTCTTTCCCGTAAAGCGAACCATATATGTGGAAACACGTAAGCATGACAAAGCAGGATGGTATTTGATTACTGATTTCATTCCTAAGGGTCTTGTAATTCAATCTGTTTGTGATATTAATTGGTCTGAATTCTCACACTATGCGGCTGGTGAGATGACCTATGGGCTCGGCGTCTATGATTATATGGGATCTGGATTTAATTTAGATGATGTAGGACTATTACAGATGAGAGCTGATCATACAAGTGTCTTTCAAAATTCCATATTCTTGAAGTTTGAACGTCCCAATAGAGTAAGATTTCAAACAGTTAATGGTAGAGATATCACCAAATATATGGCTGTCATCCCTGTTGAGATAATGGTAAAGAATTTTGATGATCTTAGTACTATATCTCCAGGCATGTCAGAGGATTTTGATGACTTAGCTTGCTGTGATATAGCCATATTTCTATATAATCAATTGAAGTTCTTTGATGGTATAGAAACAGTATTTACTAATGTAGATCTTAAGATGAACTACTTAGAAGACTGGGCTAACAAGAGAGCAGATGTAGTACAGCGACTCAGAGATAATAATGTTACTGCTGCATCTTCATATAATTTTATTGCATGCGTGTAGATGGGCAAACATGGTAATAAAAGCGGAAAGATAAAGAAGGTACCATTATGGTACCTTCTTATTGTTTTAATCAGTGGTTTCTGGCTCATCTTTCTTTAAAGTCACATTGAGAACTGCACTAGTGATGATAGTATTATTTTCTTCATCTCTAGTAAGATATAGATTGATCTTATCTATTATCTTATATAGTATAGTAGTAGATGGATAGTTTCTAGATGACTTACTAAGGCTATATGTCTTTCCATCTACTCTTATCTTGTTAGCAGTACAGTTTGATACTAGATTCAATAGAGTGATTGGAGACTTATCTTCAACTCTCTCTACTAAAGTAAATCTAGGATAATCATAAGTACCTGCATTAGCATCTTCTACTAACTTGATGCTTGCTATCTCTTGAGCCTTAAGAATAACAGTTGGATGTTCAGGAGTAATAGTAATCTCTTCTTCTGTATCATCATTTAATAGAGCCTTTATAGCTGCTTTCTTAGCATCTTCTTTTGCTTTATTGGCTTTATAAGTTGCTTCAGCTTCTTTAGATGTATAATAAAGTCTATCTCCTACCCAGAAACAAAGATTCTTAGAGAACTCCATAAAGGATCCTACAGTAAGATGAGTCTCTCCATTATTAAATACCTTCTTAGGAATAGAAACACCGTTGGATATAAGAACACCAACATACTCTGCGGCTGTAATAATCTGACTAGTATCGGCCAATTTTATAACCCCCTTTATAATTATCATTAAGTAGTAAGAAGGTACCGCTATGGTACCTTCTTATTTATGGTATTACCAAGTGAAAGCATATCCAAGCTTTGTATTCTTCTTAGCTTCCTCTAAGATAGAATTAACGTCATCTACGACACCATAGATAAGTCCAGGTTTCTTACCAGATTTGATAAGCATGAGGTTATAATACTTACGATATGCAATATGCTTGATATTTTTGACGAGAGCATCTGTTACTTCTTTAGATCCCATATTCTCTTCAAGATCCTTATCAGTAACAGAAAAGACTTCATTAAATTCTTTCTCGGTAAGAATGTTAAGATTCTTTCTCTCTTTTTCTTTAGCTTCAATTCTAGTATTGGTTATTTCAAGAAAGCCAATGATATTATTGATATTTGTTTGAATATCTTTGTCATCGGTCTTGAAACCTTTAAGTGTAATGATTACATCATTTAGCATGTGCATATATATTCCACTCCTTTATAGTTAAAGCTTTCTTTTTCACTTAAGTCATTTATGAACTTACTTCCATCAAAGACAATATCAAAAGATCCTTTGATACTATTTTTGATGTCATCAATACTTCTCATCATCATGATATCAGAGATAGTTCTTTTAAGAAGATCCACATTCTCTTTCATAGGATCAGTTTTAGTAAAAATACAAAGTTCACTAGCACTATCTCCAAAAGTATCTATATGCTTAGCAGAGATAATACAAGCTATATTCACTTTATTAGTATCACATGGTTTGAAATACATACTCTCCTTAGTACTTCCATGTAAAGTAAGATATACCTCTTTACCATTCTCTTCAAAGTAGATCACATATTTGATCTCTACTGTATTAGAATTAGATAGTATAATAATCATATTCTCAAGATCTAGATCGGAGAAGTATGTCACTTGCTTAATATTAACTGTCGGAATCATTCTCATTATCTTTGTCCTCCTTCCACCATTTCTCACCTTTAGTAGTGATCTCTATTCTATTATTATACTTCTTTATGTTCTCTCTTAGAGCTTTTGAAATATTTTCTAGTATCTCATCATACCAGTCTATTTCAGCATAATCTTCAGTACGATTAAACATGTAGTCAACCAAAGTAAGCTTATTATACTTCTGCTCTTCAGATAAATCATACCAGTATTTGAGTACGATACAAAATCTAATCCCAATCTTATACTTAGGAGCATTATGCTCATATTTATTGATAGAGAAACCGATAGCATATGGATCATTACTGATATCATACTTATCAAAACGAAGATAAATATTGGTTGGTATTTGTAGATTATCATGTACTTCTCCA
>Ga0310694_10002363_pt1 | contig 19495 bp, 14 predicted proteins | sample 174DNAGHGhighgp2_FD_203884 | JGI IMG/M metagenome (GOLD analysis project Ga0310694, IMG submission 203884) | Sheep rumen microbial communities from Palmerston North, Manawatu-Wanganui, New Zealand - 1742 DNA GHGhigh gp2 (v2) (version 2) | ecosystem: Host-associated > Mammals > Digestive system... | reverse complement strand
TATCAACACATGGTCTGTAGAGGGCAACAACGACGGCTCTAACTTCAAGACACCCTTCTTCGAGTACTGGACCGGCGACGGCGAGTCGCTGGGCGAGAACAAGCTGACCGCTACGATGAGCAACCTGGAGCCAGGCACATATGACGTGACCGCATGGGTACGCGTTCGTGCAAAGAACGGATACACGGCTCCTGCCTATGGCATCAGCCTGCAGGCCAACGACGGCGAGGCTGTTGACGTAGCTGCTGGTGACCAGATTGGCGAGTCTCAGTTCTATCTGAAGGAGTTCACCGCAAGAGGTACTGTTGCTGAGGACGGTGTGCTGAAGATTCAGTTCAACGTAGCTGCTGACAACAACATCTCTTGGCTGAGCTTCAAGAACGTGAAGTTCGAGAAGTATGTAGTTGAGGTGGCTCATACCTGGGACTTCACAAAGTGGAGCGAGGCTACTGTTGCTAACCTGAAGGCTGACGCTGCTGCTAGCAAGGTTGCTGGATGGAGCGATGTTGAGAAGAAGGTTGACGCCGAGGCTGACGCTGATCCTACCGAGGCTTCTAAGGACAACTGCTTCTGGGCAGTAATTCCTGAGGGTGGCGAGCTGAAAGCTAACGATGAGGTTATCGCTGAGCTGAAGGGTCTTCAGTTCGGTGCCACCTTCGCAGGCAACCGCTCACTGGCTATCGCCGTGAACTATCCTGAGACAAGCCTTGGAACCTACGCTGGTCCATCTTACCTCTGGTTGGGTAGCAAGAACTTCGAGTGCTTCACAATTAAGAATGTGAAGGCTGGCACACAGATTAAGATGGGCGTTGAGTCACATAAGCTTACTGACGCTCGTGGCGTACAGCTCCTGATTGGTGAGACTGTTCTGACTGATCCCGAAGGCGCAGCAGTTGCAGCTCCTACAACTTACACAGAGCAGACTTGGGCTGTTCCTGGTGAGGAAGGCGTTGTAGATATCGTTGTTAAGAACACCAACGGTTGCCACATCTACTTCATCGATGCAGAGATTGGCGAACCCACAATCATTGAACCCGAATTTGCAAATGGTGACGTGAACCACGACGAACAGGTTGACGTGACCGATGCCGTACTGATTATCGATGAGATTCTGTTGAAGAACCCGGCTAACTTCGATGCTTCGCTGGCTGACGTGAACCACGACAATGAGATTGACGTGACCGACGTGGTGCTGGTGATTGATAATATCCTGGGTAAGATTGAACTGTCTCGTGGTGCTACTCGTACAGAGAAAGACTTGACGGCCTATACTGCCTTCCAGATGGATCTGACGATTCCTGCCGGCTACGTGCTTGAAGGTGTTGAGCTGACCGAGATGGCAAAGAAGAGCCACAGCCTAGCTTACAATATGCTGAGTGATGGCCGTTGCCGCGTAGTGGTATTCTCGATGGATAACGAGGCTCTGCCCGGTGCATGGGACGAGGTAATCCGTCTGAACCTGAGAGGTCAGGGCGATGCTTTTGTGAATGTAGACCGTGCTATGTTCGTCACCGTAGGCGGCGAGCATCACGAGCTGCTCCTGAATGGAACGACCAGCATTGCACAACTCTCAACTCTCAATTCTCAATTCTCAATTGTTTACGACCTGCAGGGTCGCAAGGTTGAGAAGACCGCGAAGGGCGTTTATGTCATTGACGGCAAGAAGGTCGTGATTAAGTGAGAATAAAGCAGAGCTCGCTCATGCTTTATCGAGCGTGAACGAGCTCGAGCTTTAGCTCAAGGTCGTGATTAAGTGAGAATAAAGCAGAGCTCGCTCATGCTTTATCGAGCGTGAACGAGCTCGAGCTTTAGCTCAAGGTCGTGATTAAGTAAAGCCTACCCCTAGCCCCTCCCAAAGGGGAGGGGGATTCTTCCCCCAATGAGCCCTCACCGCACAGAAGCGGTGGGGGCTTTTCTTTTCATTTTGTGTAGGAACTTTCAAAAAAAAATCGTACCTTTGCCGACAAATCAATCAATATAGAAGTATGAGAAGACAATTAGCAATCTTTTTCCTCTTTGCCGGCATTGCGGCAATGGCAGGAAACGTATCGCAAGAAGAGGCCCTGAAAAAGGCACAGGACTTCATGAAAAACCGTACCAACAAGCATCACGGTATGCGGCTGGCCGCCAAGAGTACACAAATCCATAAGCAGGCTACACTGGCCGCTCAGGAAAACTACTACGTGTTTAACGTGGGAGAACAGGACGGATTCGTCGTGGTGAGCGGAGATGACCGCACGCCAGCCATCCTGGGATATGCAGAAGAAGGAACTTTCGATACCAACGACATTCCTGAGAATATGAAAGCATGGCTGCAAGGCTATGCCGACCAGTTGGACTGTTTGGCTGCCGACGAATCAAGGGCGGCAGCAGCCGTCAGCGAACACCAGCCTATAGTTCCTCTGATCAGGACGTTGTGGGATCAGGGCGAACCCTGTAATAATCTGTGTCCCATGGATGGGCAAGAGAGAAGTCTGACGGGATGTGTGGCCACGGCTATGGCACAAATCTTCAACTACTATAAATATCCTGCCAAGACCACAGTCACCATTCCGTCCTACATAACCGAGACAAGGGGGTTCATGATGGATTCCATACAGCCCACAGCCATCGAATGGGATAATATGTGCGACTATTATACCGGCAGCGAGACAGCGGAACAGAAACAGGCGGTCGCCAATCTGATGTTGCTCTGCGGCGCATCGGTAGAGATGAACTATTCCAATTCTTATAGTGGCGCTAATATTCAAGATGCTTGCCAAGCCATGAAGAAATACTTTGACTTCGACGATGCCACCAGAGTCGTTTCACGTGTTGAATATCGCGCTGAAACATGGGACGCCATCGTCTATAACGAACTGGCCAACAAACGACCGATATTCTACTCCGGACAGTCAACGACAGGCGGTCATGCCTTTATCGTGGACGGTTACGGCGATAACGGACTGTACCACGTGAACTGGGGATGGGGTGGAAAAGATAATGGCTACTTCCTGCTGTCAATCCTTGACTCTCACTTCACGAACGGCATCGTTGCCAATAGCAGTGTCGCCGGATATGGCATAGACCAGAACATCCTCATCGGCATGCAACCCAATACGGGCGTAGCCTTTCAAACAGAAGTGAAGATGACTACCTCGGGCATGAAAGCCACGACATCCACAGTGACGAAGACCAACGGGATGTTCCCCATCACATACGTCACTACTGTTAGAAACTATTTGGGGGCTACATATAACATCACAATGGGAACGGGCATCTATAACACCAACAATGAGCTGGTGTACTCGCAGATACAGGAAGACAGGGTATTTGATGATTCCTGGGGCTATGATGATATAGAGCGTCAGTGCAACGTACCCTCACTCCCCGACGGCACCTACATCATCACGAATATCAGTCGAAAGAAGGGTACAGACAAGTGGTATCAGGATATTTACTCTGACATATACCACCTCACGGCAACCATCAGCGGCAACACACTGACGATCAGGAACCCCTCGTTAGACCTGGGTGTCAGCTTCAGTACTTCGGGTAACATAGAGGTAGCCAGCAAACTGACCGTAACGGCAACCATCAAGAACAATGGAACTTTCTTCAACGATATGCTCTTCCTGATGGTTGACGGCGTGATGGCTGGCGCTCGCTACTTCGAGATTGAAGAGGGTGAGACGAAGGCGATGGAAATGACCTTCTATCCCGATAAAGAAGGAAATCACACCGTCAGCTTGGTACTGAGGAAAGAGGAGATCATCAATGATATGTGGGTTACAAATTACTATGAGATAGCCTCGACCCCAATCACTGTCAATGCCGCCAGCAGTCATTCACTGGTAATCAGCGATGGTGTGGTGACCAATGCCATCGACGGGAATATCAATGACAGGGTAGCCATCCTCTCGTTTACAGTGAAGAACACCGACACGAAGGCCTATAACGAGGATATACAAATCTACTCACTCGTTGAGCAGAGCAACAATTCCGGCTGGTTCACTGTTCAGACATCACTGACAGTACCGATTTCGGTGCCTGCCCTTCAGACCGAGCAGATGCAGGTGGAGATTCCGTTGCAAAGAGACGGGAATTATTGGTTTGGCGTAACTTACAAGACGAATGGAGAGTATAAAAGCTTCTCGACTGATGAAGACTGCCTGAGTCTGGCTCTTTATGAGGTCGTTGTGCCACCGATAGAACTGGGCGTGGAAACGATAGAAACCGACAGAACGGTGCAGAAGGTCTACAACCTCAACGGACAGAAAGTGGACAGGGTGCAAAAAGGACTCTATATCATTAACGGAAAAAAGGTTATCAAGCGATAACCTTTTTTCCGTCTATAACCTTTAACCTTTAACCTTTAACCTTTAACCTTTAACCTGTTAATCCTTTCACCTTTTCATCTCCAGATATTTGTTGATCACGTCGACGGACAGTTTGCGGGGCGTGGTCAGCAACGACTGGATGCCATATTGGCGCAGGGTCTGCACAATGAGACGCTGCTCGTAGGCGAACTTCTCGGCTATCACGTTCTGGTAGACACTTTCTGTGTTTTGAACTTTGAACTTTGAACTATGAACTATAAACTCCGTCATCTCTTCGTCCTCGAAGAAAACCACGAGGAGACGGTGGCGCAGGGCTAACTGGCGCAGATACTGCAACTGACGGCGCAGGGCTGCCATTGACGTGAACGAGGTATAGAGAATCAGCAGGGCACGCTGGTGCACATGACGGGACAGCCCGGCTAAAAGGGCTGAGTAGTCGGTCTCGCCAAACTGTGTGTGCTCAGCATGGAGAGCTTCCTGAAGGGTCTGCATCTGTCCCTGTTGGCGGGAGGCCGGCACGAACGAGCCAAACTGGTCGCTGAAGGTGATGAGGCCTGCCTTGTCCTGCTTGTTCACTGCCACATACGAGAGCACCAAAGCAGCATTGATGGCATAGTCGAGCAGCGTCATCTCCTGGAACGACTGCTGCATCATGCGACCTTTATCAATCACGGAATAGACCTGCTGCGAGCGTTCCTCCTGATAGACATTGACCATCAACTGATGGCGACGGGCGGTGGCACGCCAGTTGATGGTGCGATAGTCGTCGCCCGTCACATAGTCCTTGATCTGTTCGAAGTCGGTGTTGTGACCAATGCGGCGAATACGTTTGATGCCCATCTCCTGCAGGTTGTTGCTCATGGCCAATAGTTCATACTGGCGTAGCATCATATACGATGGATAGACCTTCACGTCTTGCGGTTCGCAACAGGTGTAGCGACGCTGTACCAATCCTAACAGCGTACTAACAAAGACCCGCACACGTCCAAAGCCATAGACACCGCGCTCCGTGGGGCGCAGCTGATAGGTCACCGTTGCCTCGCCCATCTTCCGAAGACTGGCCTTGAACAGGATGTCACGCCGCTGGAATACGTGGGGCACCTCATCGATAATCTCTGTGTGAATGGCAAAGGGGTAGCTGCTCTCCAAACGGATGCTCACGGGGTTGTCATCGCCATTCGAGAAACGGGGCGACACCGTGCGGAAGGCCTGCATACCCTTGCGACTCCACAACAGCACCACATCCACTATGACAGCAACCACCAACAGCCAAAACAGCATCCGACCGATGGTGAACAGCGGCGGCACTGCGAATCCCAGAGCAATGACCAGGATGACGGCAGTCATCAGATAATAGAACCTATACCTTAAATACACTTTTGTAGCGGAAGCAAATCTTCACTCTTCATTCTTCACTCTTCACTTATTTAGGAACTTCTACCTTCTCTATCAGACGCTTGGCAGCTTTGACGGGTGTGATGCCCTCCATCTCGGCCTCGGCAGTGAGGATGAGGCGGTGCTGCAGGATGCTGGGACAGACGAAGCGCACGTCATCGGGTGTCACGAAGTCGCGACCCTGTAGCAGGGCGTAGGCCTTCGACGCCTGCAAGATTGCCACTGATGCACGGGGCGAAGCACCCAGGAAGACGGCCTTGCTCTGGCGTGTCTGCATCACGATGCTGGCAATATAGCGGAGCATGGCGGGATCGACAAACACCTCGCTGAGCTGCTGGCGAAGCAGGATAAGTTCGTCCTTGGTCAGCACCGGCTGGATATCGTCGAGCGAGGTGAGGTGCTGGTTGGCGTGATGACGCTCCAGAATGGTGACCTCCTCGTCGAGTGTGGGATAGTCCATCGTGATTTTCATCATGAAACGGTCGGTCTGGGCCTCGGGAAGCTTATACGTCCCCTCTTGTTCCACGGGGTTCTGCGTAGCCAGAATGGTATAGAACTGTCCCATGGGATGGGTCTTACCGTCGATGGTGACCTGACGCTCCTCCATCACCTCGAAGAGGGCGGCCTGCGTCTTTGCCGGAGCACGGTTGATCTCGTCGACCAGTACGATATCAGCAAAGACAGGACCGGCATGGAAGTCAAAGTCGGATGTCTTCATGTTGAATACGTTGGTACCCAGCACATCGCTCGGCATGAGGTCGGGCGTGAACTGCACACGACTGAACTTCGCGTCGATAAGCTTGGCCAGCAAGCGGGCCAGCAGGGTCTTGGCCACGCCGGGTACGCCTTCGAGCAGCACATGACCATTGGCCAGTACGGCGGTGAGCAGCAGGTCGATGTTCTCTGTCTGTCCAACGATGACTTGCGATATCTGCCCGCGCAACGCCTCGATGCGCTCGGCAAACTGAGTGAGGTCTATTCTTTCTTGTTCCATATACTTATATATTTTTTTGCTTAACCACGAATTACACGAATTTATAATGACTGCTGGATGCGGTTCATTTCATTGACATAGTATTTCAGTGTTTTGTCAGGGATGGCGTAATTGCCGTATGCATATTCCTTTATTTCCTGAAGCAACTTATCATCCTCGGGGGGGACCTGTGCATTCTGCCGGCGTATCTCATCAGTGGCGTAGGCCAGTTTCTTGGCCAGCAGTCCGGCATTGTCGTGCTGTTGCCAGTAGAGCGACCCGATGAGGCGCACGAACTCCAGGTTCATGTTCTGCGGCTTCCGGATGACTGGAATGACGCGCTGACGGCGACGGGCTGTGAACACGCAGAAGAGCAGCACCGACAGTATCGACAGATAGAGCGCCCAGCGCAGGGGAGGCTGCTGCAGGAAGACATAGAACTGGCTTGACTCGCTCATGGCAGCACTTTGGACGTAGCACTCCATGCGGATTGTGGGATATGCCTTCAGACGTTCCATCAGTCGGGCCTGCAGCAGACTGCCTCGTCCGCTGATGGTCATATAGTTGGTGAAGAGCAGCGGTGCCGAGACAAGTATCAGCTCGCCCTTTCCCCGCATGAACGACAGGGCCACGGGGTACTCGTCCACCTGTTCCTTGTCATCGTCATACTTGATGAGCGACATCAGCGTGTCGCACGTTACGCTGTCGTTGCCTTCAAGGGTATAGGGTATCATCTGGTCGTACAGCGAGACAGACAACGGGTGACCACGGTAGGCAGCGGAGTCCTGCGTCCAGCGCAAGTCGGTCTTCTCGATATTCCTTCCGGCAATATTGGAGATATTGAAGTCGTTGTTGTAATGATAGTCTATCTGGAGCGTGTCTGCCAGATAGTTGAGTCTCCTGGCTGCTATCAAGACGGTATGCCCGTCTTCCACCAAGCCGAAGATGTCGCGGATATCGGAGTTGTAGATAAAGTCGTCGGTGGCTATCAGGATGGACTTTCTCTTGGTAAAGACACTGTCGTGGCGCAGTTGCCAGACAGTCTTCTTCGTTACGCTATAGCCCTTGGGCATCGAGGCGTGCATCACACTGTCGAAGAGCATACAGCCAAAAGGCTGCGCATCGGTATGACTATACGTGGGATTCCACACGAACTTCGGATTCATGCGATACTCAATGGCGAAGATGATGCCAAGGAGCAATAGGATGCCGATGATGAACTTCGTGCGGTTAGTCATGGGAATTGAGAGGTGAGGGGTGAGAGGTAAGAGGTGAGAGGGTGGACTGCAGGGATTTCATCTCTTCGAAGAGCTCCTTGGTAGCCTCAAAATTACCGTAGCGCACATTGACAAAATGGTGCGTCATAGTTGTAAAGGCAGGGTGATTCACTTGCCGCATATACTGAACGGGGGTCTTTGACGGTTGCCAGTCTATCCGCTCGGCATTCTGGAGCTGCCATAGCGTCTGCAGATAAACCAGACGTACGCCCTGACGATAGTCGCTGCTCTGCATGGCCTTGGCTATCTCGGCGTTGAAGTCCACACCGTAGATGGTGTCTTCCTGTACGTCGTAAGCCATCTCGCCTTCATTCCCACCGCGTACGAAGAGCTTCGGTCGCAGCCGCCAATAGAGGAATGCCAGGAACAGCACCACCACCGCGCCTATACCTATTAATATATAATTGGCAACATCGTCGTCCAGCACCATGCCCAGATACTCGTTCACCCATTCTATGATGACACGGCGCAACCACTCCAACAGACTCTCACCGCCACCGATGAGCTCGCTGTCGTAGTCGTACTGCGGATCCTGCTGCAAGGCAGTGAGCAGTTCTGAATCCAGTTGAAGGGTGTCCATTTTAAGTGAAGAGTGAAGAGTGAAGAATTAGAAGTTATCGAACTCGTCGAACTTGTCGATGCGCTTCGAGACACCGGCACCATCAATCTTCTCGCTGGCATGGCCATACTGGATAGTGATGGCCACACAGCTGATCACGGCTGAGAGCATATAGCCCAGACACATCAGGATGCAGGTGAGATACTGCACGAAGGAATAAATGAACGAATGGAAGATGGGGTTGTCCATTTCATGGTTCATCGTGAAGATCATCTTCACCAGCGACATAATATACCAGGGCATCATGGTGAATGTCTGGAGAACACTGGCAAGGATGCCTACCACAAACATCAGGGCGAAGATGCCGCCCCACGTGGCAAAGCCCAGTCGGAGTGCCTTCATGTATGCCTCAATGACACCTGTCTCGTCCTCTAACAGATAGATGGGAGCCACCATATACAGCGGGAACATCAGCACGATGAGGGCGATGTAGAAGATGATGAGACCCACTACGAGTAGCACAGCACCAACCCGTGGACTGATTAAGAAGGCCAAGCCCAGCACGATCGCTGCAACAACGGCAATGGCAGCAAAGATTGCCAGACCGACCAGTGCCATGATGAAACCACGCTTCAGACAGAAGTACAGGTCATCGCGGAAATCGGAATAGATCAAGTCCTTGAGTCGCTGCTCACGACGGTTATAGACGCGGATCATCGCATAGACAAGACTTTCCAGCAGTAGGGCGGCGAAGATGAAGCCCAGGACGCTGACTACTGCCGACAGGGCGTACAGCCATCCATCCAAGTTGCTGAAGAAACTGCCCTTGTCGATGGTGGCAATCAGTTTGAAGTAGCCATCAAAGAAATGATTGAAAGGCAGTGCCAGCAAAATACTCACTGGCAGCATCATATACAGGAAGTACTTCAGCATGGGACGCCAGTTCTCACGCAGGAAATTAAACGTGTCGGTCAACTTGTCGGTAAATGTACGGATACGGTACAATTCGATTTTGGGCATTTCAATTTGCATGGTTGCGGTTTCTTAAATATGGTAATACAATATAATAATAGACGATGAACGCGGCAGAGAGCAGGATGACCATCAGGCGGAAAGCATCGGGCCACTCCACATGGCGGGTCATGAAACTCTCTATGAAGCCGGCGGTACAAAAGAGGGGTACGGTGCCTATCACAATCTTCAATCCCCGCATGGCACCGCGACGGAATGCATACAGACGGGAGTAAGTGCCGGGAAAAAGCCACCCGTTGCCCATGGCAATGCCTCCGGCTCCTGCCACGATGATGGCCGAGATCTCGATGGTGCCGTGTAGCCAGATGGCCAGTGCCGACTCCCACAGCAGACCGTGCTGTGCGAAGAAGGTCTGGAAGGCTCCGAGCATGATGCCGTTCTGCAGCAATACGAAACCGGTACAGAAGCTTGTAAGCAGACCCGATGCGAAAGCCAGGAACGACACCTTGATATTATTGGTGGTGATGCCGATGAACATCAAACCCTCGGGATTGTTGTCATAAACAGCCATCGGATTGCCGTTCTCTATATTCTCAAGCGTCATGTCCACATAGCTGTTGCCAAGGATCAGACGCGAGAACTCCGGGTCAATCAGTTGCGATATCAGGCCTACTACGACACTGAAGAGGAAGACGATGAACGACAGACGCAGCTCGCGGCGGGCTTCCCACATGGTCTGAGGCACTTCCCGCGTCCAGAACGTCACGATGCGCGACCAACGCTCCCGCTTGTTGCGGTAGATGTTCTGGTGGATGGCCGAGGCCAGGTTGTTCAGATAAAGGGTGATGCGTGACTTGGGGTAGTGGGTCTGCGAGAAAGCCAAGTCAGAAGTGACGTCGATATAGGCATCGGCCATCTCGTCGGGCGTAGAGAGGCCAGGACTCTCGGCCACGGTCTCGTAGCCGCGCCATTTGTCAAGGTTCTGCCTTATAAACGTAACTTCTTTCATCGGTTTACAGTTATTGAGTGGCAAAGTTACTATTTTTTTTTAACAAAACGCATTTTGTCAATTATTTTTTCTACTTTTGTACCGGAAAATAGTAACAAATGAAACAGGAAATGGCAGAATCGGGCATCATCACAGGACAATATGTACGCATACAACCCACCGTGGCCAGTGTGGGCGACCGTATCTTCGGGCAGATTATCGACTGGATAGTATTGCTTTCCTATCTGTTGCTGGCTATATGGATAGGTGTTGAGGCCAACATCAAGAGCGACTGGTATTTAATCATCGCTGTCGGACTGGTGCCGCTGTTCTATACCCTGCTGTGCGAGATTTTCAACCAAGGGCAGTCTGTTGGGAAGATGCTGATGAAGACCCAGGTGGTGAAGCTCGACGGGTCGCGCCCCACACTTGGAGCATTCCTGATGAGGTGGCTGCTCTTCATGATCGACGGGCCTCTGACCAGTTATATGGGACTGATCGTGATGGTGCTCACCCGCAACAATCAGCGGTTGGGCGACCTGGCTGCAGGCACCATCGTCATCAAGAAGCAGAAATACAAGAAGATACAGATCAGTCTGGACGAATACGACTACTTGCAGAAGAACTACACGCCACGCTATCCGCAGGCTGCCGACCTGTCGCTGGAACAGATAGACATCATCACCAGTACCCTCTCCGTCAACCAGACCGACTTCCAGCAGCGCACGAAGGCACTGGCCGACAAGGTGCGCGAGAAGTTGAACATTGAGCGAAAGGAAACGGACGACGCAGCTTTTCTTCACCGCATCGTCCGTGATTATCAATACTATGCTTTAGAGGAAATTTAGAGCGTCACCTCGCATCCCAGACCCAGTACATAGTTGGTGCGGGTAAAGGTGTCACTGACACCAGCTGCGGGATAGTTCTCACGCTTGTAGTTGTCGTAGTTTGTCTGGAAATAGCCACCCTTCAGCGTCACGTTGTCGTTGACCTTGAAATTGGCACCGAAACCAATGCTGTAGCTGTTCGCTACGAACGACATATCGTTCATGTACTGGTCGGTGAGGCCGTAGCGGGTCAGCTGACCACCCAGAGAAATCGTCACGCGGTCGTTGACATCCCACTCTGCACCGAGCAGGAACTCATTGGTGTCGTGATCCAGCAAATCCTGCGTGTTGTTATACCACGAACAGTTTTTGTCGAAGTAATGATGCCAACCGGCATTCACGCGAACCACATCCAAGGGACTCCACATGGCACCCAACGTCAACTGGGCAGGCTGGTCTTCGTTCACCTCCTCGGCATCACGGAACTTGTTCACTGCGGCAATCTCGCTGGCCTGGTTCACTGTCGATTCGTTCTTCATGTGAATCTCAGTCTTAAACTCATACTTGGCAGCAAAGTTAAACTTACCCAACTTATAGTCAACACCCACAACAGGAGCAATACCCACGCTCCACTGGTTACACAGCAGGTTCACACCCTCAGAGTATTTGGCCAGTTTGCTGAGTTCGTCTTTGCTGGCAGCAAGATTCTCCAAACCATTCTTGAGTGCCGTCTCTTGATCAGTCAACGCAACGCCTGCAGCTTCCTTGGTTTTCAGGCTCGTGAGTACTGGTGTTCCAACAGTAATAATGTTTGGAACCTGATTAATTACGTTAGGCAGCACATTCTCGAAATCAACATAGCCACCTGATGTCTTTACCATAATGTTGCTGATACGAGCCTTATAGGTGGCTGTACCATAGAGTAGACGCAGACCACCGTAGACCGCCAAGTTCTCGTTCACCTTATAGGCAGATCCTAGCTGGAAACCGAAGTAGTACTGGCGGCCCTGCATATAGCCATCCATATCGTATCCCAATGTCCCATTATAAGGAATGCTGGAACCGGTAGCTGTATTTAATGCGTATGCTAGCTTATCCATCGACATAAACTTGTCTGCAATTTGTCCTACCGTACCTTCAAACGAGCCCAGACCGTCAGCATACTCACAAGCACCGCCACCACCTGGTACAGAGAAGTTGAACTGCAAGCTCCAGTTATTCTTATTCCAAGCCATCTGAAGTGAAGGGATAAACGGTGCGTCGGCAACGCCCTCGAATACCTTTGTATCAGCGCCCATATTCTTCTTGCCTAATGCAAAAACAGAATTAGTTGATGTAATGGTACGCGTTTGATGTGCATACTGCCAATTGATACCTAGATGAAAACCTTCTGACATAAAAGCCACACCAGCAGGGTTGCTATAGACGCCATCAAGACCAATGGCAGCATCACGTGCGGGGTTACGCAAAAAGTCGATACTCTGGTTTGTGTTGGTTAAGATGCCACCAGCCTGAACTGTGGTGGCTGCAGCCAGCATCATGCCGACCATGAGATTTAATTTTTTCATATCCTTTAAAACAAATCTTAAAAATCGGCTGCAAAGGTACGTTTGTTGTCGCACACAGCAGCAAAAAATGTGCATGATTTAATCTTTGTTAACCTAACAAACGTAAAATTTTGCACGAACCTTTGTTGTTTGTGCAAAATTATTCCTCCTTTTTTTTCATCTCCGGGTAACTGATGCGGGTATGGTAGATGGTCTTGAGCTTTTCTACCAGCACTGTCTTGGCATACTGCACGTCACGGAAGGTGATGGGGCATTCGCGGAAGAAGCCATCAGCCATCATGCCGTCGATGATACGCTCCACCAGGTTGCGAATCGTCTGTTCGGTATAGTCGGGCAGCGAGCGTGAGGCGGCCTCCACGGCATCGGCCATCATCAGGATGGCCTGCTCCTTGGTGAAGGGATTGGGGCCTGGATAGGTGAAGAGCAGGTCGTCAACCGGTTCGTCGGGATGTTCGTTTTTGTACTTGATATAGAAATATTTAGCTTTCCCTTGTCCGTGGTGGGTGGAAATGAGGTCGCGGATCTGTACGGGCAGGTTGTACTTGTCGGCCAGTTTCAGGCCTTCGGTGACGTGGCTGATAATCATCTGCGCGCTTTCTATGTACGAGAGTTGGTCGTGGGGATTGATGCCGCCCGACTGGTTCTCGGTGAAATAGATGGGATTCTGTGTCTTGCCGATGTCATGATAGAGGGCACCCGTACGCACTAACTGCGGGTTGCCGCCAATCTTTCGGGCTATCTCGGCAGCCAGGTTGCCCACCTGAATACTATGCTGGAAGGTGCCTGGAGCCACCTCACTCATACGCTTCAAGAGGTCTTTGTTCATGTCGCTCAACTCTATCAGCGTAATGTCCGAGATGAATCCGAAGAACTTCTCTACGAGGTAGAGTAGGGGGTAGCAGCAGAACAGGATGATGCCGCTGATAATCAGAAACACGAACTCATGGCTGTCAACCTGCATGAGGTCGTTGTGCCGGATCATGAAGATGCTCAGGTTCGTGATCATGGCCACGAGTGTGGTGGCTATGGCTGTCCAGAACAGTTGCGAGCGGCTGCTCAGTTCCCGCAAGGTAAAGACGGCTGTGAGGCCTGCCGCCGTCTGAACGGTGATGAACTCTAATGGACGCTGTAGGATGCAGGCACAGATCATCACCACGGTGAGATGGGCCATCACTGCCGTTCGGGAGTCCATGAACACTCGGATGAACACTGGTACGATGGCAAAGGGAAGGATATAGACGTGGAGCAGGCTGTGGCTGACCAGGAACGACGCGAGCACCGCAGCCACAATGACCAGGGTATAGACCATCGCGATATGGCGTATCTGCTCGAAGTAGTCCTTTCGGTAAAGCGTCAGGTAGAGCGTGAACAGCGTCATGATGAGCAACACGTAGATGGCCTCACCGATAATCATCGACGAGAAGGCCGAGCTGTCCAGCGTGCGGCGTTCCAATTCACGCATATAGGAGTCCACCACTAAATAGATCTCGGGTGTCACCACCTCACCCTGCGCCACAATCTTCTGGCCGCTCTGCACCACACCGTTTGCCAGCGGCACGCTGTTCAGCAGCTCAAGCTTGGCCGACTCGCTGCGGTCTTCGTCGTAGGTCAGGTTGGGCAGCAGATAGTCGTTCAGGTTCAGTTGTGACAAAAGGGTGTGATAGGCCTGGAGCATGGGGTTCTTCTGCAACGTCTCGTAGGCCTCTACCGGGGTATACATTCCGGAGGCATCGACGGTGGTCACCTCACGTCCGTCGATACGACGCAGAAACCGTGCGGTGTCCGACAGTTCAAGAAGCGGTTCCTTGGTATCTACAATGCCGTGGCTGTAGATCACTTCGAGCGGTGTGATCATCGATCGCACGAACTCGCTCCCTAATTCCGGGTGCGACCGGCAGACGTGCTCCAGAAAGGCCGTCTTCTGCTGCTCTGCCACAGTGGGCGTGTAGATGTAATACGGCTCAAAGTCGGCCAGTACTTCCTGTCGTTCACGCTCTATCGTGCTGTCGGCCTTATATACGGGGAAGTCGAAGGTGGCGGTCAGATCACTGTACAGCCACACCTTGCCCCGCTCCATCTTATAGTTGGGCTTGTTGTCGCGTGGCATGAACCATACTATCAGTGCCACGGCGCATACCACCAAGAGTATGCGCTTCGCTACGTCACGCCATGTAATATCCGTCTTGAAATCGAATTTCCGCATCATTTATCGTATTTTGGCAGCAAAGATACAAATAATTCTTAATTCTTAATTCTTAATTCTTAATTTTTTAGTACCTTTGCACGCAAATTTATATAATAATAAGGTATAATGACTGAAAGAAAAGTAAGGGTGCGCTTTGCACCAAGTCCCACAGGACCCCTACATATCGGCGGTGTGCGTACCGCTTTGTACAACTATCTGTTTGCCCGTCAGCATGGTGGCGAACTGGTGTTCCGCATCGAGGATACCGACACCACACGCTTCGTTCCGGGTGCCGAGGCCTATATCATCGAGGCCTTCAACTGGTTAGGCATCAAGTTCGACGAGGGTGTGTCGTTTGGTGGCAACTACGGCCCCTATCGTCAGAGCGAGCGTCGCGATATCTACAAGAAATACGTGCAGCAGCTTCTGGACGACGGCAAGGCCTATATCGCTTTCGACACCCCCGAGGAACTGGATGCCAAGCGCAAGGAGATAGAGAATTTCCAGTACGACAACAAGACACGCACCATGATGCGCAACTCGCTGACCTTGCCGAAAGATGAGGTCGAGAAACTGATTGCAGATGGCAAGCAATATGTGGTGCGTATCAAGATTGATGCCGGCGAAGAGGTGTTGGTCGATGATATGATCCGTGGCGAGGTGCGTGTGAAGAGCGACATCCTTGACGATAAGGTTCTCTTTAAGAGTGCCGACCAGTTGCCCACCTATCACCTGGCAAACATCGTGGACGACCATCTGATGGAGATTACCCATGTGATCCGTGGTGAGGAGTGGTTGCCCAGTGCCCCACTCCATGTGTTGCTCTACAGAGCCTTCGGATGGGAGGACACCATGCCCCGCTTTGCCCATCTGCCATTGTTGCTCAAGCCAGTGGGCAACGGTAAGCTCTCTAAGCGCGATGGCGACAAACTGGGATTCCCCGTGTTCCCGCTGGAATGGCACGACCCCAAGACGGGCGACATCAGCAGCGGCTATCGTGAGAAGGGCTATCTGCCCCAGGCCGTCATCAACTTCCTGGCCCTGCTGGGCTGGAGTCCCGGCAACGATCAGGAACTGATGAGCCTTGAGGAAATGGTCAACCTCTTCGACCTTTCTAAATGCTCTAAGAGCGGTGCTAAGTTCGACCATATTAAGGCTGAATGGTTCAACCATCAGTATCTGCTTCGTCAGGCAGATGCCGACTGGTGTCCTGCTTTCGATAAGATTCTGAAGGAAAACGGCATCAAGGCTACTGCTGCTCAGGAGGCCGAGGTGGTGAGAATGATGAAGACCAAGGTGGTGGAGATTGTCAACAACGACGGCACTAAGCGCAAGCGCAACATCTCGTTTGTCAGCGATCTGTGGCCTCTCACGAAGTTCTTCTTCGTGGCTCCAACCACGTTCGACCGCGAGGGCGACAAGTTCATTCGCAAGAACTGGAACGAGAACACAGCTGAGCAGATGCGTCAGATGACGGAGGTACTGGAGACCATCGCCGACTGGAACGTAGAGGGTCTGAAGACTGTTATCGATCCATGGACAGAGCAGACAGGCATCAAGCCCTGGAACGCATGGCGCATAGCCCTCGTGGGTGCAGGACAGGGGCCTGATATGTACGAGTTGGCTGCTTTCCTCGGCAAAGAAGAAACAATTCGCAGAACAAAGAAGGCAATAGAGGTATTGGGAGCCCCCCAGGTATAGAGGAGTGAAGGGGAAGGGAACTGAAGTCATTTCACTCCCCATTCACTCCCCATTCACTCCCCTAAAAAAATAGTAAATATGTACAATCTGATTATCTATCTCTACCTCCTGGGCGTTGCCGTTTATAGCCTTTTCAACGAAAAGGTGCGGAAGATGTGGCGCGGCGAGCGCGATGCTTTCCGTGTGCTCCGTGAGAAGGTAGACCCCAATGCCCGCTATGTGTGGTTCCATGCGGCCTCACTGGGTGAGTTCGAGCAGGGACGTCCCCTGATGGAACAGATGAAGCGCGAGCACCCGGACATAAAAATCCTGCTGACGTTCTTCTCGCCTTCAGGCTATGAGGTACGCAAGAACTACGAGGGAGCCGATATCATCTGCTACCTGCCCCTTGACACCATCACGAATGCCCGCCGTTTCCTGCGTATCGTGCGTCCTGAGATGGCGTTCTTCATCAAGTACGAGTTCTGGTACAACTACCTTCATATCCTGAAACATCGCGGCGTTCCCGTCTATAGTGTATCGAGCATCTTCCGCAAGGGACAGGTGTTCTTCCGTTGGTACGGTCGCCAGTACGGCAAGGTACTGAAGTGCTTTACCCATTTCTATGTGCAGAACGAGAAGAGCCGCGAACTGCTGGCCAGCATCGGCATGACCAATGTCACCATTACAGGCGACACCCGCTTCGACCGTGTGCTGCAAGTCAAGGAAGCCCCCCTTTCAGGCCCCGAGGGGCCTACTATAGACCTGTTCCTCGGTCGCAAATCTATAGAAGCCCCCTCGGGGGCAGTAGGGGGGGCTCGCACTGGGGGGGCTTCTGGGTCATCTCCCAAGGTCTTCATCGCTGGCTCTTCTTGGCAGCCCGACGAAGAGATTTTCATCAAGTACTTCAACCAGCATCCCGACTGGAAGCTCATCATTGCGCCTCACGTCATTGGTGAAGACCACCTCCAGCAAATCGAAAAGTTGCTTGAAGGTCGCAAGGTCGTAAGATATTCCAAGGTGGCCCCCTCGGGGGCAGTAGGGGGGGCTTCTGGGGCTTCTGCTTTGATTATCGACTGCTTTGGTCTCCTCTCCAGCATCTACCGCTATGCCGACGTGACATACGTGGGCGGTGGCTTTGGCGTGGGCATCCACAACACCCTTGAGGCTGCCGTATGGGATGTGCCCGTGATCTTCGGTCCTAACAACGAGAAGTTCCAGGAGGCGCAGGGACTGAAAGCCTGCGGCGGTGGTTTCGAGATCTCATCGTACGAGGACTTTGCCCGACTGATGGATCGTTTCAGTAGCGACGAGAACTGTCTGAAGGAAGCGGGTAAGCAGGCCGGTGCATACGTCAAGAGCCTGTCGGGTGCTACCCGACGCATCCTCTCTGATGTAAAACTTTAATACATTAAACATTAAAGATTAAACATTAAAGATTAAACATTAAAGATTAAACAAACGTCAAATAATAAACATTAGACGCTTTACAAGATAGATATATGAAGAAGATTGCATTGATTTGTGCTGCCGTTGCAGCCGTTGTACTGTTGAGCAGTGCCAAGAAAAAAGATAATGTGATGGTCAAGGAGAACGGAACCTACATCATCGACACCACCGAACTGGGTAAGCAGGTGGATGGCTACGTAGGTCCTACGCCCCTGAAGGTGTATATCCGTAAGAACAAGATCGAGAAGATAGAGTTCTTGTCCAACCAGGAGACACCGAAGTACTGGAATGCCTGCAAGAAACATATGCAGAACAAATGGGATGGCATGAAGGTGTCAGAGGCCAAGACCGCCGAAGTAGATGGCCGTACCGGTGCCACCTTCTCCAGCGATGCCGTGAAGAAGAACGTGAAACTCGCCCTCGAATACTACGAGAAGAATAAATAATTATCAGTAGGAAGTGATAGGAAATAAAGGGAATTCACTCCCCTTCACTCCCCTTCAAATACTCTTTGGAATACTCCACATAATGAGCCGCATTGTCCGTCTGTCCCGGACGCGTAGGCTTCAGGTATTTCGCAGGTACACCGCCCCATATCTCGTGAGGCGGTATTTTTGTGTTCTGAAGCACCAAAGCCCCCGCAGCCACAATAGCCCCCTCACCTATCTCACAGCCGTCGAGCAGCGTGGAGCCCATGCCGATGAGGGCTCCGTCGTGGATGGTGCAGGCATGAACGGTGACGTTATGTCCTATCGTTACATCGCTGCCTATATGCGTAGGCCCCGTATCGTGAGTCACGTGCACACAACTGCCGTCCTGCACGTTCGTGCGGTCGCCGATGGTGATGGGAGCCACGTCGCCCCTGACCACTGCGTTGAACCATACCGAGCACTCGTCGCCCATTGTCACGTCGCCCACTATCGTGGCGTTCTCACTGAAATAGCAGTCCTTTCCCCATTTGGGTGAAAGTCCCTTATACGCTTTGATTAATGCCATTCTGTCTGAATTTATTACAGTTCATACGTCGGCAAAGTTACGAGTTATTCCCTGAACCTCCAAATTTTTAATAAAATATGTTTAAGTTTCGGTTGTTGATTGTTAAAACGCTTCTGCTTCAATTCACCTATAGTGACAAAGAGCCATATCTTCATGGAAAATTAATGGGTCATTAATGGCCATTCGTGTTAATGTGTTAAAAGATAAAACTAAAGAGCAATCGCCCCGTTTGGAATTGGCATGATTACTCGATTGTCATGGCGAAGCATAGATGTCTTATTGTAAAATGGACTATATTATTCACTAA
>Ga0310694_10002362_pt1 | contig 19502 bp, 12 predicted proteins | sample 174DNAGHGhighgp2_FD_203884 | JGI IMG/M metagenome (GOLD analysis project Ga0310694, IMG submission 203884) | Sheep rumen microbial communities from Palmerston North, Manawatu-Wanganui, New Zealand - 1742 DNA GHGhigh gp2 (v2) (version 2) | ecosystem: Host-associated > Mammals > Digestive system... | reverse complement strand
GCGGTTTCGATACAAGGGGAACAAGAACAATTTACAATCAGCAAACTGGAGAAAAGACAACAAGACCAATTCTTCCTGAGGAAAGTGTGTGGTGCGACTATGAAAAAATCTTTACTGACAATTACAGAAATGTTTCACCGGAGCATCTTGATTTTTTGAAGAAATATATGGCAAATGTTGATGACCCATTCACAAATGAACCTTATAGGAGAATGTGGACAAGGGATATTAACAAGTATGCAACGCATTATGCTAATGTTGATGTTCTTATAGCTCCATTAAAGGAAAATGAATTTAACAAAGTTAAGTCACAGTTAAAAGAAACGGAGTGCGGATTCACAAATACTGCGTTTATTGGACAAAATTTCGGAGCATATACCATTGACCTCATTCCTATGATTGAAAAGGGAGGCAAAATTAATGAAAATGGTACTGCATTGCTTGTAGATTCAAGAAAAAATCACAAGGATTGGGCAAAATATATCAATAAATTGGCAAATGACAGGGATATGTTGCATAAATTGCAAAGCAACCTTTCAAAATTCGTAAGAGAAAACTATTCTCTTGAAAAAGTAAGCAAAGATAGGGTTGAATTGTATAAAAAATTAGTAAATGGTACATCTGTTGGTAATTAAAAGTATATTTTATTAAAAGAATTTGTTATTAAAAAAGAGCAAGACAATTAAGCCTTGCTCTTTTATTTTTCTATAAATTCTTTATATTTTTCCAAACCTTCTTCAATGCCTACTTTACACTTAAACCCAAAAGTTTCTTCCATTTGCTTGCCACCTTTTGAATTTGTTACTTGCATATCGTGTATGTTCTCTTCCTTATAAGTAATGTTATTAAAATCTGGTTTATTATAAACTTTCTTCATTATATTTATTAATTCCATAATTGATATTGGTGTTCCATTTCCAATATCATAAATTTTACCGTTATTTTTTACATCACTTTCAATAGCAACCTTAAACGCATCTGTAACATCACCTATATATGTAAAATCTCTTAATATACCGCCATCCCCATTTACTGTAATATTACCATTGTTTAAAATAGCATCAGTGAATTTTGCTATTGCAAGGTCTGGCCTCATTCTTTCTCCATACACGGTATAAAGTCTTAGTCCTGTTATGTTCATTTCAGGAAAAAATTGGCTATACATTTTTGCTTGTAATTCATTTGTTGCTTTTGTAACGCCATATGTGGACTTTGGCACATTTCCGCCATCGCCCAAAACGCTACTTGATGAGGCAAATAAGAATTTGTCTGCCCCATATTCATATGAAAGACGAATAATATTCTCAAACCCTTGAATATTATTTTGTATCACCGTAATAGGATGTTCAACTGAATACTGAACTCCTGGTTGAGCTGCAAGATGAACAACAATATCAAAATGATATTTTTCAAATAGTTCTTCTTTCATTTTATTTTCATCTAAAATATCGATTTCTTTAAATGTAAAATATTTGCTATTATTAGATGCTAAATTTTCGTTCTTAATATCAGGATTATAATACGCATTCAAATTATCTACTCCAAAAATTTCATATTTTCTACTTTTTATAAGTTTAGCAATAAGATTAGTACCAATAAATCCTGCTGCGCCAGTAACTAATATTCTTTTCATAACTTTTATTTTTTATTAAATTTATCTAATAATATTTTTTTCTTTTCTTCAAAAGGTTTTGAAACAATATACATAAAGTCATCTTTATGTTTGTTTATATAAGCTTCAAGAGTGCAAATAACCTTGCAAGGAACGCCAGCAGCGACACTATTTGAAGGTATATTTTTGTTAACAACACTCCCTGCTCCTATAATACAATTATCACCTATTTTAACATTAGGCAAAATAACGCTTCTACAGCCTATAAAACAGTTTTTACCAATATTTATAGGTCCATATATTACAGTTTCTTTATCATGCCCCGGAAGGTGCCGTATAACCCTCGTAGCAGCGTCATGTGTAACAAATGCGCAATCAAATGAAACTGTTGTGCCATCACCAATCATTATAAGATAAGGCTCAGAACCAAAATTTGCCCCTCCTATTATTTGAACATTTTTTCCTAAATTAGGCTCTCCGTATTTATCACTAGCTTTATACATATTATTCATATTTAAAATATAGTAAAAAAATGTAACTATCAAAATAATTACCTTTTCATTTTTAGTTTTTAATTTAATAATTATCTCACTTTTCCTTTTTTAATTCCTCTATCAGTTTATCAGCATATTCCACAACAATGTCTGCCACTTGCCTCTTGAATATGAACTGAAATATAAAAACCATTATGCTACTACTTAGTATTGCATTCATTATATTAATACTTGCGTCAATTCTAACTTGTCCCCAATTAACTGTTGAATTATCCATATTAAACCTTATTATTTGTATATAAATATTAATTAGAAAATTATGAAAGTAGCACTATGCTGTATTGGAAGGCTTGAGAACCAATATGCCGTTGAGTATGTTGATTACTACAAGTCAATTGGTTTTGATAAGATATTCATCTACGACAATAACCACGATGGGGAAGAACATTTCGAAGATGTCCTTCAATCATATATTGATGACGGTTTCGTAACTGTCATTGACTATAGGAATAAGGAAGCAGCGCAACTGTCTGCCTATAACGACTGTTATTCCAAATATGGTAATGAATATGATTGGATTGCATTCTTTGACTTTGATGAGTTCCTTACACTTGTAAAGGATAAGGATATCAAGTCGTATCTGAGCCATTTTGATGGCTTCCAGGGCGTTAAAATCAATTGGATGATATACACGGACAATAACCTCATAAAAAGTGACGGAAGGAGCGTTTTGGAGCGTTTTACGACACCTATGGAATATGATAAGTGCGTTACATATAAGTTCCCTGAAAACTACCACGTTAAGAGTATATTGAGAGGCAGTATTAATGGACTTAAATGGAATAGTACTCCGCATACAATAAAAGGAATAAAATATGCCAATTCCATTGGTAATGAGAGCAATGACACACCATTTCAGTCTTATAACTATGAATCAGCATACATAAAGCATTTTTCTACTAAGACCATTGATGAATTCATTAACGGTAAATATAAAAAAGGGCTTGGTGACAGAACTATTGAAAGTTATAGAAAAAATGTTGACAGAATCGGTTATTTCTTTAAAATTAATGAGAGAACTAAGGAAAAAGAAGAATATATTGATAAACTACTCAATATAAATCTTAAAATATTCATATGCACCCATAAGGAATTTGAATCAATAGTACACAATGAAGCGTATAAAATAATTAACGCAAAAGAAATAGAGCCGAAACTACCATTGAAGGATGATTTCTATTCAGAACTGTACCCATTCAAATACGTTGCTGATAACTTGGAATTGCCTAAATACATTGGATTCTGCCATTATAGAAGATATTTCTCGTTTCTTGATGATATTCCTGATATTGATAAAATATTCTCAGAATATGATGCAATATGTTCAAAGCCAAAGATATTGAAGACAAACGTGAAATCGCAATATTTATCTTGCCATAACATTGAAGACTTGTACATCATCGGTGGAATTATCGCTGAGAAATATCCAGAACAAGCAAATATGTGGAAGAATTTCATAAACGGTAAAATATTAATCCCTTATAATATGTTCATTATGAAAAGGGAAGATTTCAAGGAATATATCGATTTCATATTCTCAATTCTTGACGAATACCTTAAAATAGTTGGGACGGATATTAATAAGAGAATATATGACAATTATGAAAAGTATATTAAAGACTTTTATCCAAATAACACAGTCGAATATCAATATAGAATAGGCGGTTATATCGCAGAAAGATTAACAAATCTATTTATGATGTATAAATTCAAAAAAATAAAGACCTATCCTGTAATTATAACAGAAGATAAATATAAAACAAAATAAAAGAGATATTTATCACTAAATCTTATATAAATGGTAAATCATATTTTAACTTTGGAATATCACCTTGTTGATTCTTGTAACTTAAACTGTGCAGGATGCAGCCATTATTCGTCATTGGTAAACAAACCAACATATAAAACAGTAGAAGACGTAGTAAACGAATTTAATCTCCTAAAAAGTAAAGTTGGAAACAAACTTGTTAATCTAAGGTTATTGGGTGGAGAACCTTTAATGCATCCGCAAATATGTGATTGTATAAAGGCGATAAGAAAACTGTTTCCATATACGAATATATCACTTGTCACCAATGGGCTATTATTGGATAAAATGTCACAAGAATTCTATGATGTATGTTCAGAATCCAAGATAAGAATAAGGATAACAGATTATGGCATTATTGATTTAACTGCAACCATTAAGGAACTGAAAGAAAGTGGTATTTCTGCTGATAGGTATAAGATATTTACAGACAAGTATAAACAAGCGAACTTATGGGATTATCAGCGTATTCGTTTAACTGAAGGGAAGATTGACTGTTTTACTAAATGTAGACTTAAGAACATCTGTAATAACTACAGAAACGGTAAGATATACTTATGTCCTCACATAGCATATATAGGATATTTCAATAAGTTCTTTGGAAAGGACATTAAGGTAGATGAAACAGATTATGTTTCTTTGGAAGATGTTGTTTCGTATGAAGATTTAGTTGAGAAACTTAATTCAATGAAGCCAAACTTCTGTTTTCAGTATTGTAACAACTATGATAAGACTCATCCTATGAATGGTAAATGGGGAAGAACTAAACATGACATTAATGAATTCTGTTTAATATAAATGAGCAAACCTACAGTTAAGTTTGCTCATTTTTATTTCCTTTCACATATTCTTCTGCCCACTTTATCAATTCTTCCTTCCTATCCAACATGTCTTGGTTCATTTCAAAAAACTCATCATAATTTCTATGCTTAACATGGAACATTCCCCTAACTTTCAATTTCCATACATATTCTTCCCAAGATTTCGTAAGATAGTGCCTAAGATAAATGTTATCGTAACAAATCTTGTTCAGTTCTTTTGAATAGTCTGTTTTACACCATTTACAAAAATCATAACATAAATGTGTTCCTAAGAAATAGTGTTTCTTAAAGGTATTTAGTCTATACATCAGTTTAGTACTTTTGCATAATGCATCATTTATCGACTTTCCACATTTTTGTGTATATGTATCTATGATACCTTTCTTTTCGTAATTGGGTTTATAAACGTGTCCATTTGCATTATAATTCTGCCATTGGAGTATCACAGCTTCATAGCCAGAATAACAGCTTAAAACTGATTGTAAGGTATCTCCACTGTTTGATAATGTTATATACTCGTCACAGTCAATTGCAAAACACCAATCATAGTCATAGTTGTTCTTTATCCACCATAGCCCTTCTTGGTTGTATATACGTTGTTTTGATTCTTGCCAATCACGGATATGTGACTTGTTTATTGGTAATATTGCAACACTATTCAATGATACTTTCTCCGAAGGATAATTATCCGTTATTTCCTTATGTGATTCACTGCCTTCATCTTCAAATATAAATAAATGGTTAATTCCTAATTCAAGATGATAATTAATCCATTCATCAAGGTATATGTGTTCGTTTTTTATAACTGTAAAAATACAAGAAGTCATAATTTATTATTTATTCATTTCTTATTTAAAAATAAAAAAGAGTAACCATATTTTGATTACTCTCTTTATAATATTATTCATCAAGCACCCCACGAACAGGGCAGCCGTCATAACGGCCGTGGTCGTAATTCCAATACACGTCAATATCGAGGAAGTACAAGTAGTAAGCGTTACTATCGCCATAATCGGCATTGAGCGAACTTGACCAATAGTAACCGTCATTGCCCACATCGTACACGCTGCCGAAGTCAGCGTAACCACAAGCAGGGAAGAACAAAGTTGCACCATCAGCATTTGATGTAAGTACAACTCCAGCAACTCCACTACCTTGATAATCAGCAGTCCAAGCGGATGTTACTGCTTTACCCAATGCAATAAACTCACTTACAGTTGGCATTCTCCAATTGCCACCCCATGCAGCAGTCACAGCATCATCAGTTGATTCAAGTGTGATTAGACTATCACCTTCATTGTACTTGGTGTAACTATCATCGTTGTAATAGATGTAATCATTTTCACTAAAGTACTTCTGTCCTTCGCCACTACCTACTTGTGCAGCAGTATAACCTTGGGTATCACCCCATTGGAAATAAAGACCTGTATCAGTGATACTGTTTGCTCCAACGTTCATTGTTGCCCACTTTATTCCACCAATCTCAACGAAATCGTGTGATGGTGTTGGTGGTGTTGATGGGTTATAATGCACAGTATTGTTATCCACAGTAAGTGATACATTTGGTAGAATAAAATTAGTAGTATCTGCTGTATAAGCATTATACTGACTCATTGTTTCAAATTTCTTTAAGTAAATTGCCATAATCTTTTAAATTATATATTGTAATTTATAGAAATCAAACCCAATTGGATGATTAATCTGACTGGGTTTGATTTATTATTATTTTATTCAAAATTCAATGTCAACTCTGTAGCCGCATCAACAACTGCTTCACTACCGTTTATTCTGTACATAATGAATACCTGGTTGTGTTCGCCAAAATTGTTAGCAGTAACCTTCTCACCATTGTATTTGCAATTTTTGAAGTTGAATGTCCAAGTCTTCATTGCTGTCAAGTCACCAGCAAGTCCTACATCTGTTGATGCTGGCTGATAAAGCAACAATCCTGCCCAATACCAATAGTTCTCTGACAAACTGTTCTCATAAGTCCATTCAACGTTTTCAAATGTTACGGTTACACCAGTAGCGTTACCATAGTTTGCAATTCTTGCAATATTACTGTTATCAACAGTCAAGTTGAACTTAGAATCCTTTATTGTGATAACCGCATCGTTTGCTGGTTTATACACATTGAATACGTTATGCGTAAGCGTTGGGGCATCAACTATTACATTACTTGCCTCGAACAACTTCAAATCACCATTACTCTGACTACCCTCGAAGACGTTATATACAGTAGTACCATTGTTCACAATAATATCTTTAACGCTAACTGCTGGTGCTGTATAAAGAATCTTACCATTTCCGTTATCTTTTCCTCCACTTACTGTCAAGCCATCGATTACAATGCTCTCAGAAGCACTCAGTTCGATTGTTTTATCAATGGAGGTATCTTCTATACCAATGGTCTTGAAAGTCTTATTGTTGTCCTTTATAAGTGCCTCTACAGCCTCTTTAGTATCAAGGAACAAATCCGTATCAGATGGGTTTGCAATCTCATTCACCTCTTCAGCAGTCTTTGGTGTTGCAATGTCATTATCGAAGAATCCACAGTCAAGTACTTTTGCAAATTTGATACCGTCTTTATCGACTGATATTGGGTTCTTAATTGAAGGAGCTGAGAAGCTAGCAGCCACAGCTTTTACATTATTTGATGCAATTGATATACCATCGCTACCGTAAAGTCTTTCTCTGTCTGCAACCTCTTCTACCTTTGTATCGATAGCTGTCTGAACGCCATCAAGTTTAAGACCACTTTCACTTATTGTAAGAAAAGCTTCACCATCACGGTCTAACTTAAGTGAAATGGTATTATGTGTGTTATCAATATCAATTGCTGCGTTACCTGCTGTATAGAAGTCTACCAAGTCTTTGGTATTGATATAGATTGTATCAGCGTTTGCAAATTCAATCTTAATAGCTGTGTCAGGTCCATCTGGATTTTCTGTGAATGTATCACCACTCCAGTATCCGTGAACAAGTGAACCACCACTTACCACCATATCCTTTGGAATGTCAATCTTACCTATCTCTTCCTTGTCATCTCCCAAGCCTTGTGAAAGAATGTAGGTCTTGAGATAACCAGATGTAGGGGTTTGTGCAACTTCCAATGAAATCTTAAGTTTGTTCTCAAGTGCTGATTCAAGTTCGTTCAATGCGTCTGCTACGGTATGGTCTTCTGAAAATCCTGTACCTAACTTTGCATTAATCTCTTCTATTGCTTCAGTTAATGTCTTATCAGAAAAGCCGCTACCAATTTTCTCATTGATTGCTGAAACGGCTTCCTTCAATGCATCAATATCTGCTGCACTTCCTTCAACGTCAAGGATGGTGTAGTATGACCTACCACCGCCATTGTCTTCCATCTCTGCTGCATTTGCATAGAAACCAACCAATGTGCGGATGATTGGTTCTCCACCCATAACAGGAACTAAATAACGTGCCAATTTTGCAACGCCATCATTTGTTGCTTGTTGTGTCAAGCCTTGAGCTGCTAACTCCTTGTTTTGATAGACCTTACCATTACGTAAGAGACCAAATGAATAAAGATTTTTTACTGCCATATTTTTTAAATATTTAATTTGTCTTATTATCTAATATATAAATATTTTATATAACATAAAAATTTGCCCCAAGCACAAGCCCAAGGCAAACTTTTTTGTACCTATTGTTGTTTATTGTTCTACCTTTGTCCAATTGTATTTGCCTAAGTAATAGTTACCTGTACCCATCCATACATCATAGCCACTACTACCTTGTGGCACTGTCAATGTACCACCTGTTTTGACATCTTGAAATGTATCAGATTGTATTGTAGGTGCTGTTGTTGCATTAGATGTTATACTTACAAGATTACTACAAGTGCCAAATGCTCCACGACCAATAGATGTTACACTACTTGGTATTGTTATGCTAGTAAGATTTACACATCGTTCGAAAGCATATTGATTAATACTAGTTACTGTATTAGGTATTACTGTATTCCTACAACCCCACATTAATTTATTTGTTGCGGTTTCTATAATGGCATTGCAATTATCACGTGAGTCAAAAGTAGTGTTATTGCTACTAACAGTTATACTAGTTAATCCTTCACTTGTATCATCAAAAGCATAATCGCCAATACTTGTAAGACCACTACCTATTGTACAAGTTGTGAGGTTATAGCACATATAAAAAGCAGATTTGCCAATAGTTGTTACACTATCAGGTATCGTTATGCTTGTAAGACCGCTGCAACCTCTGAAAGCACTTTCCTTAATAGTTGTAACACTATTTCCTATTGTACAACTTGTCATGGCGCTACAACCGCTGAAAGCGTTTATGCCTATACTTGTAACACCACTGCCTATTGTACAGGTTGTAAGATGTTTACAGTCCGTAAAGGTGCTACCGCTAATAGCTGTTACACTATCTGGTATTGCTATACTTGTAAGACTACTACAATTATAGAAAACACTTTCTCCAACACTTGTAACACCACTTCCTATCGTGCAACTTGTAGAACCAGTACAACTCTTAAAAGCAGCATCTCCAATGCTTGTAACGCTATCAGGTATAACTATACTTGTAAGTTTATAACATTCAGTAAAAGCACTGTTACCAATAGTTGTAACACCACTTCCTATTGTGCAACTTGTAAGGCCACTACAACTTTGGAAAGCACGACTACCAATACTTGTAACAGTATTCGGTATAACTATACTGTTAAGTTTATCACAATAGATAAAGCAATAATTACTAATACTTGTAACACCACTACCTATTGTACAACTTGTAAGACTATAACAACGGCTGAAAGCTTCATTACCAATACTTGTAACACTATCTGGTATGGTTATACTTGTAAGACTACTACATTGATAGAAAGCATTACTTCCAATATTAGTAACACTATCTGGTATATTTATACTTACTATATCATGGCCTTCAAATGCCTTATTACCAATACTAGTTACGGTATTAGGCATTGTTGTATTTTTAGAGCCGCATATTAATTTATTTGTGGATGTTTCTATAATAGCATTACAATTATTACGTGAATCAAAAGTGGAGTTATTAATGTCTACAGTCATACTTGTGAGACCATCACAATTAATAAAAGCGCCTTCTCCAATACTTGTAACACCACTTGGTATGTTTACACTTGTAAATGCGGAGCACGAATCGAAAGCCTCATAACCAATGCTAGTTAGGCTATTAGGTAATGTTATATTTGTAAGACGATAACAATAATTGAAAGCACTATTACCAATACTTGTAACACCACTACCTATTGTACAACTTGTAAGACTACTACAATAGTTGAAAGCATAATCGCCAATACTTGTAACACCGTTACCTATTGTACAACTTATAACATCATCACACTGATAGAAAGCATGACCACCAATACTTGTAACACTATTAGGTATAACTATACTTGTAAGGTTAGTACCAGCAAAAGCATAATCTCCAATACTTGTAACACTATTAGGTATAACTATACTTGTAATGCCATAGCAATATTGGAAAGCTTCATCGCCAATACGTGTGCAACCACTACCTATTGTACAACTTGTAAGACTACTACAATAGTTGAAAGCATAATCGCCAATACTTGTAACGCTATCTGGTATAGTTACACTTGTCATACCACTACACCTATAGAAAGCAGTATTGCCAATACTTGTAACACCACTACCTATAGTACAACTTGTAAGACTATAGCAATAAGTGAAAGCACTATTGCCAATACGTGTAACGCTATCTGGCATTATTACGCTTGTCATACCGCTACAAGAATGAAAAGATTTATCACTAATGGTTGTTGTGTCTGTTAATGTATATTTTATCGTATGTTCACCTGTTGTGCCGAAAGTATATTCAGTTTCTACACTTGGTTGTTCAACACCATCAATTTCAATACTACTAATTCCTGTTGTTGCACTTGCAATTCTTGTTGGGCTGCTTGTGCTTGTTACATTGAATTTTGCAACAACTGGCTGTGTTTTAATTGATAATGTATAACTTATATCTGCTGATAAATAATTAGTGCTTTCACTGATTGCCGCTGTAATAATTGAACTACCAACGTCTACACCAGTTATTACATTACCATTAACGGTAGCCTTACTTGTATCACTTGATGAATATGTAATTGTACCATCACCTACAGATGCAATTGCTTCTATTGTTATGCTATATCCACTATATACCTCATTTGGATTAGTAACCCAAGACATCGTTCTACTTGCTTTATTAATGGTAAATGTACATTGTTTTGAGCCTTTGTACTTTCCAATACCGTTAATAATAAACGTGTAATCACCAGCATTAATGCCGCCAGTGTTATTAGTTATAGTATAATCTGTATTATTTGTTAAAAGCCTACCATTATATCTTACAATGATATTTGTTGCAATTTGAGTTTCTCCATTATAAGTTGCGCTTTCACATGTAACTATAGCGCCAGATATATTTCTTGGCTCAACACTATAATGTATATTATCCAAATCGTCTTTACATACAGACACATTTGGTTTTATATACTCCGTTGTTGCTGTAAATGCTTGATACTCAGAAGTTGTATCAAATAATTTAATATATTCATTTGTCATATTTTTATGCCTTTTTAATAAATATTAGTTCTATATTATTTAGGAATTGCAACATATCCTCTATCATCATATTTATTCGTACTGCTATCTTTACCATATACTATTCTAATGGTATGCTCACCACCTCCAAGGTCATCAAAGGTAACAGTATTCCACACACTAGATGAATTAGCGGTCTTTCCATTATACTTAACATATCCGCTAGCCCAAGTACCTGTTCCTGCCGTTGGATTTGTTGGCCATGATGACCTCGTTGATTCATCATCAATATTAAGAACAGTCACAAAGTCATATCTAGCTTCAGCATAACTTCTTACTTTAAAAGAAAAACTATCATAACCAGTTATAATTATCTTCATTTCAGCCATGCTACTTTTAACTCCTTTATTCGAATATGACTGATAAAATTCATAATTACTTATGTCTGATATGTCGCCATAACTAGTAGATTCTTCCCATTGACTTTCAAGGTCAACAGTATATGACATACTTGGTTTCCCAAATAATAATTTATCGCCTAGATATATTTTACAATTACTATTGCCAACTTTAAAGTCTCTAATACTTGCACTTCCAATTTTTATACAATCTGCCATATTAATCAACAATTACATATAAAGTATTAGAATCATAATTTGGCGCTAATGCGTCATATTGTGATTGGGTTATTTTTTTCAACTTAAGCCCATCTAACTGAGTTTCAATTTCATTTACGCTTTCAGTTAATGCACTATATACTGCCTTAGTTGAAACAGCGTTTGTTGATGCAGATGTTCCGCTGTTAATAACTTGGTCAATATCAAAACTTATATTGTTAAGCCTATCATCAAGGTCTACCAATGAAGATGCAATGGCGTATTCCTTAATTGAAATTTCATCTTTTGTATAATAATTGCTTAAGTCAGTTGGTGTATATGCTGATGCATCGAGTTTCCTTTCATTAAGGTCATTCAATGCATTTGATACAGTCAATTCATTCTCAGCAACAACCTTAGTTGCAATTGGGTCTGTTGAACCACTGTTTGAAGGAGTGATTGCAGTTATTACCTCAACCTTTCCAATGTTATCTTGTAACTTAATATCAGAATTACCACTAGTTATGTAAATATCACCATTCTGACGTATCTCAAAGGCATTATGATTATTACCATAAGTACCATTACCGACACTGAATAATGTATTACCACTATCACCAAACGTAGTTGATGCTGAATTACTTATGTTATATTGGCCACTTGCGTGTTCTGACTGATTATTTGCTGTTGTACTCCATCCTTCAGCGTGAGAATAATCGCCACTTGCTGTTGTACTACTTCCTTCAGCGTGAGAATAGTCACCATTTGCCGTGCCGTACCCTTCAGCGTGAGAATAATCACCATTTGCTTTTGCATTACTGCCTTCAGCGTGAGATGATTCACCACTTGCTATTGTACTATGTCCTTCAGCGTGAGAAGACTTACCACTTGCTTTTGAATAATATCCTTCAGCGTGAGAATAATCTCCACTTGCTGTAGTGCCAACACCTTCAGCGTGAGATGTATAGCCACTTGCTATTGTATTAAACCCTTCAGCGTGAGAGCCGTAATTGCCACTTGCTAGTGTTTGAAAACCTTCAGCGTGAGAAGATACTGTCATTGCTGATGTACCATTTCCTTCAGCATGAGCAGCGTCTACACTTGCTGTTGTACCACTTCCTTCAGCATGAGAATATTGCCCACTTGCCGTTGTTTTATATCCCTCAGCGTGAGAACCATAATTACCACTTGCGGTTGTATTACCACCTTCAGCATGAGAATAATAACCACTTGCCGTTGTTTTATATCCTTCAGCGTGAGAAGAACTACCACTTGCTGTTGTATTACGTCCTTCAGCATGTGATTGATTACCATTTGCTTTTGTGTCATATCCTTCAGCGTGAGATGATTGACCACTTGCTGTTGTACCACTTCCTTCAGCATGAGAATAATCACCATTTGCTTTTGTGCTATATCCTTCAGCATGAGATGATTGACCACTTGCTGTTGTACCGCTACCTTCAGCGTGAGAATAATCTCCACTTGCTGTAGTGCCGCTACCCATAGCGACTGATAGTTTTCCACTTGCTGTGTTTCCACCGTCTTTCTGTACAATGGCATTTTCACCAGTTCCGCTTACCCAAAGTGATGTAGAGCTAGAATCCCAACGTGCCTTGTCAGCAGCAGTAACGTGTATATCTGTATTTTCTGTATGTGAACTAACAGCTCCACTCAATGCAACAAATGCATTAGTCCATACAAGCTCATTATCAGTCACTGCCTTATATACAGCCTTGCTTGATACTGGATTTGTGCTTGCAGATGTTGTATCATCCAACACTTGGTCAACAGTTATTGGGCTTCCAATATAATCCTGTAGTCTAATATCAGAATTACCGCTTACGATATAAATGTCACCGTTCTGCCTAATCTCAAAGGCATTATGTCTTATTTCAGTACTTGTTGAACTATCATATCTACCGTTACCAACTGAGAACAATGTGTTACCACTGTCACCGAATGCAGTAGATGCACTGATACTTACGTTATATTGGCCACTTGCGTGCTCTGACTGATTTTTTGTCATTGTATTATATCCTTCAGCGTGTGATGAATAACCACTTGCTGTTGTACCAGCACCTTCTGCGTGAGATTGAGGACCACTTGCGGTTGTACCAGCACCTTCAGCGTGTGATGAATAACCACTTGCTGTTGTTTGATATCCCTCAGCGTGAGAATATTGACCACTTGCTGTTGTACTAGCACCTTCAGCGTGTGATTGATTACCATTTGCTACTGTATTATCTCCTTCAGCATGAGAATAACTACCAATTGCTTTTGTATTACCTCCTTCAGCGTGTGATGAATAACCACTTGCTGTTGTTTGATATCCCTCAGCATGAGAATAATCACCATTTGCTTTTGTGTCATATCCTTCAGCGTGAGAGTAATTACCATTTGCTTTTGTGCTATATCCTTCAGCATGAGATGATTGACCACTTGCTGTTGTACTCTGTCCTTCAGCGTGAGAAGAACTACCACTTGCTGTTGTATTACGTCCTTCAGCGTGAGAGTAATCACCATTTGCTTTTGTGCTATATCCTTCAGCGTGAGAATAATCACCACTTGCTGTTGTGCCTTCTCCTTCAGCGTGAGATTTAGGACCACTTGCTAGTGTTTGAAGACCTTCAGCGTGAGAGTAATAACCATTTGCTTTTGTGCTATATCCTTCAGCGTGAGAATAATCACCACTTGCTGTTGTGCCTTCTCCTTCAGCGTGAGAAGAACTACCACTTGCTGTTGTATTACGTCCTTCAGTATGAGAATAACTACCAATTGCTTTTGTATCACCTCCTTCAGCATGAGATGAGTCACCACTTGCTGTTGTACTACTTCCTTCAGCGTGAGAATAATAAGTCATTGCACTTGTATAACTACCTTCAGCGTGAGAGTAATCACCATTTGCTTTTGTGTTATATCCTTCAGCATGAGATGATTGACCACTTGCTGTTGTGCCTTCTCCTTCAGCGTGAGAAGAACTACCACTTGCTGTTGTATTACGTCCTTCAGCATGAGAGCCGTAATTGCCACTTGCTAACGTGTTATTTCCTTCAGCATGAGATGATTGACCACTTGCTGTTGTGCGTTCTCCTTCAGTAACAGAATAATCTCCACTTGCTGTAGTGCCGCTACCCATAGCTACTGATAGTTTTCCACTTGCTGTGTTTCCACCGCCTTTCTGCACAATGGCATTTTCGCCTGTTCCACTTTCCCATAATATGGCATCAGTGACAGTTACGCCACTGTTCTCACCAGTGAATCCGCTTCCAAGTTTCTTCTCAGTGTAATAGTTGTCAGATGAGAATGTAACGACATCCCCACTCTCATTCTTGATTGACAATGTTTCAACATCCTTACCGAAGTTGATGGCTATCTCACCTTCAACAAGGTCAGTTGCCAACGGTAGTTTAGGACCACCGTTCTCCTTTAATTTGCTCTTCTTATGAGAGACAAAATTAGCATTTTTACCCATAAATTTAATTCTTTTTTTTTAATAGTTTTTATTGTTAGAAATATAGATTTCAAAAATTGGTAAGAATACCAGCTTGTTTAAAAATCTATTAAAACATATACATTTACTATATAAATATCATAAGAAATATAAAAACAATGTGATATAAATAAGAAAACTTGATTGCCTTTGGCTTACGCTTGGGGCAATCAAGTTTATTTTTGTTTTGGCTAAGATGAATTCGTCAACCAACCACAGGGCGCACCGAGAAGCCGCCCTTACGGCCGCGGCTGTCCACGTCCTTGTCTCCATCGTCGAAGTCCAAGTAGAAGGCGATGTTACTGCCATTAGGCGAGGAACTCCAAACATAGCCGCGTGAACCCTCACTGTAGCGACTACCATTGAACCAGAGACCCGCAGCAGGAATGAAGATAGAGTTGCCGTTGATGTTAGAGGTAAACAAACCGCCATTAGTTCCATTAACGGTAGTCCAAGTGTAAGTGGTATTTGCGGTCAATTCCTCAAACTGAGCCTTTGTTGGCATATGCCAATTACCACCCCATACTTGAGCTGCTGTATCAGCACTTATTGCCAATGGGTCTTCAGTACCACTATAATCAGATTGTCCACTTGTTGCAGCATATTGGTCAGCGCCCTTACCATATTGGTAGAAGTTACCGTAATCGCTCTCACTTGTTGCTCCCACATTCATTGTTGCCCACTTAGTGCCGCTTGGCAAGCCAAGGTCAGCATAATCGTGACCATTGAAAGGGTCAATCGGATTATAATGTACCTCATTCTCTTGTAAACAGAGACTTACATTAGGCAAAATCAAATTTTGCCTAGCCTCTTCATATGCGGCTTGTGTCTCAAATTTTCTTAAATAAATTGCCATAATTGTTATATTGTTATTAAAAATTATTATTCAAATGTAAATGTATCACTAACATTACCACTCTCAACGGTTACTACATCGCCACTACTGAATGTATACCCCGCAAACGTAAGAATGTTATCAGTAGCTGCCTTTGTTTCAACAGTTGTTCCGTTTACCTTTAACGCAAACTCAGTTGTCTGGTTTGTATAACACTTGATAACCCTATCAGTCATCTTTGTATAGTTCTTCTGACATATATGCACGAACTTGTCTGTCTGATTCCACCATGCCTTGTACAGATAGAATGGGTCTTTCTTTGTAACGTGGTCTCTCTCAACAAGACCCTTGTTATTAAGTCTTCTCAATTCATCGTCAATAGATGTGTTCTCACCATCAAGGCATACTGTATATCCCTCATTTCTGTTTGCCACAGCAATGTCGAACAACTGCCATTGAGATGTGAACATCAACTGCGGATATTGCTTGATTACCGCAATATGTCCTTCATGTAGCCACATCATATATTCAATATCGTGTCTTTCGTGATTACCCCTTGTGGTTGTATTCATAAAGTCATCTGAGTGACAACGTTGTGTACCACCGCAACCATACTCTGAGTATGCCATTGGTTTTCCAACCCTGTTAATTGTGTTGTTAAGACGTGTGTTAATCTGTGACACAGGAGTATTAGAATTTGGACTGTCGTACCAACCAACATATATGTTACATCCGAACCAGTCAACATTGGATGGGTCATTATAGTATGCACTTGGACTTGTTCCAGGACTTTGTGCAAGCACATATCCTACCATTCTCTCAGAATCAAGTCTCTTGATTAATGCTGTGTATTCCTCTACCTTCTGCTTACCAAATGCCTTGTCATCAGTCGTTGTCTCATTGCTAAGACCCCAGAAGAAGATACAAGGATGATTATAATGCTGATTGACCATATCTGTATACTGACCAGTTAAGTGCGTATAATAGTCTTCTGGCATTGTTGACTGTAACTTGTTAACACAAGGGCCTTCAGTCTGCACAACTATACCTAATGCATCACATCTGTCATATACCTCCTTCGGATGAGGATAATGAGCTAAACGTAAGAAGTTAAGTCCAAGTTCTTGAATTGTTGCAAATGTATTGTTATAATCGGTTTCAGTCAATGCATTTGCCCTTCCTTCTATATCATCATGCATACAGCATCCTCTAAGAAGATATGGAGAACCATTGAGCAAGAATCCAGTATACGGATTTTCATCAGTACCAACCTTTTCAGTATCATTGATTACATACTCATAGTATCTCAATCCATAAGGTCTTACAAACCTATGATACAAATCGTTTCCACCATATATCTCAAGTGTTACTGTGTATAGATATGGGTCTGATTTACCATTCCATAGATGAGGGTTTGCAATAACCTTTGTAAATGTCATTTCCTCACCAGTACTTGCACTTGTTGCAGAATAAATATTGGTATTACCATCATCAATCTTACAAACCAACGTAGCACCAGTTGGAACACTTGTCATTATATTGACAGTTGCCTCTGCGTCAGACACTGTTGAAGTGATATGAAAACCGTCATACCCATAGTTCATAGCTGGAAGATATGGGCTTGTAAGTAATCTTACATTACCAAGTGTTGCATTGAAGTTGAAGTCGCCAGCTGCTGGCGCAACATAGTTTCCTTCATTGTTCTTGATTGCAACCTTTACAGTATTTGAGCCACTATGTACATAATTTGATATATCAGTGGTAAACGCTGCATAGCCTCCCCAGTGCTTTTCCACAAGTGTATCATCAACATATATTGATGCTGAATGGTCAGCATGCTGGAACCACAAATACGTTGGTTGCGCTCCACTCAATGCAAAACTTGTCTCAAAGTTAAATGTTCCCTTTGCATAATTTGATGAATGACCGTCAATTGCATTGACTGAATATGGAGTGGTAATTTCGTTACCTCCATAGTTCCACTTCTTTAAGTCTCTATTTGAATATTCAATAGGTACATCACTTACATATTGACAAGTTTGAGACACTGTACGACTTTCTTGGCCATTCAATTCAGAATATGTTTGTATAATAGTGTCTGCTGTTATCGTTATAGCAGTTGTATACGCACTATATTCTCCAGTATTGTTTAATCTATAATATATGTCAGCACCTTGAGTTTCACAAGTTAATGTTATCTCACTGAATCCATCATATGTGATTGTAGGTGGAACTACTGGAACGTCATCATACACTAACCAATTTTTTGGAATACCGTTTGCGCCCCTAGTCCAAGTATCTACAGAAACTCCGCTATCCTTTACGAATGTACCACTTGATGCAACGCCACTAGTCCAATTCTGCTTACAGTTGGTTGTGTTAAATCCATCAATTGCCATACATTTAATATAATTAAGGCTTGTACAGCCAGTAAACATATTACCATAACATTCAGCAACCAAATGTTCTGCAAGTAATTCTGGTGCTTCAACTATTGCACAATTTTCAAACATATACCAATAAACACCCTTTGCCAATGTTGTCGCTGGTAATTGTGGTGCTTTTGCCAAATATTTACACCAACTAAATAAAGCACGATAGCAATATTCAGTTAATGTTAATGCTGGTAGCACAAGGTTCTCAGCAGATTCTATATTTGTACGCTTAAATAATGAACAGAAATTGTATGTTCCTGTCATTGCTGTATTTCCAATGAAATTATCGCCATAAATGAGTGACATTACATTACCTTCAGCGACAAAATGAGCCGTTGAGCCTATGTCTGTAGACCCACTAGTGTCTTTTCCGAATGAAGCATAATTTGATTTACTTCCAGCATATGTAGTATTAGTACCCTTAAATCTTATAACATCATCAGCTACAACATTTATTGCGGTAGGAGACGATGCTGCTGTTATAGAAGTCCATTCTCCACCGTTAAGGCTATACTCAATTGTTTTCGCATATCCGCTTCCAACAGATTTCCAACAAATTGTTCCTGCACTTGTTATTCTAAATGTCAAGTAGTCATTTTCATAATGGTGTACTGGACTATATTCACAGTTTTGCGTTACAACAGAACTTACACGTCCTCTATATGATGAATATGTTTCAACAAGAGTATCAGCAGTAATTACTATTGGAGTAGTATAAACTTGATAAGTTCCTTCTTGGTTTAATCTATAATTTATGGTTGCACTTGCTGT
>Ga0310694_10002360_pt1 | contig 19511 bp, 14 predicted proteins | sample 174DNAGHGhighgp2_FD_203884 | JGI IMG/M metagenome (GOLD analysis project Ga0310694, IMG submission 203884) | Sheep rumen microbial communities from Palmerston North, Manawatu-Wanganui, New Zealand - 1742 DNA GHGhigh gp2 (v2) (version 2) | ecosystem: Host-associated > Mammals > Digestive system... | reverse complement strand
CCGGCTCTTTTTTTTTTATCTCACGGGAACGTACGGAATCTCCAGAATGCCCGGGAAATTTTGCTCAATGAGTAGTAATGGCAACGACTCCACTACCTCGTTTCCGATGAAGCCTTATGTCAGTTGCCAATTTCGAACGAGGGGAGATTTGCTCGTGTAGAACGAACAAATCTCCTGTTCGCCGTCTAAGAGCGTGGCGCGGTCACCGTACACGCTGATTTCCGTGCCGCCTAACACGTTTGCGGCGAGTAGGCACTTTTCAAGCCCGTCGCCGCGTCCGAAGTTCCACACCTCGTCCGGCTGGGCGAGGCGCGAGGGGCCGTCGTAGATCGATTCGTCGGCAAGGGCGGCGATGCGGCCTACGACTTCGTCGGGGTGGTCCTTCAGCGCTTCGTGCGATACGGGATTGCGCTCAAGGGCGGCTTTGACGAACGGACCTTCCTCCGTCATGCCGAGTTCGTGTGCGGCGTATGGAGCGAGCGCGGCGGCGCGGTTCGTGGTGCGAAGGGCGTCGAGGCGCTGGGCGATTTCATCACGCTCCATGTCCGGCGTGATGCCGAGCGGGGAGTCCGAACGGTCGAACGTTACGCGCGTGGCGTCGGGGAGACGCGGCGTGACGAGGCGTTTGTCCACCGCGTCTTCGGGCGGCACGAGGAAGGATGTGAGCTTGCGCGAGAAGTCCGTGTAGGCGGCGGGGTCGATCGTGGCGGTAGGGTAGAGGAGGTGGATGTAGCCCGTTGCGTGGGATACGATCGTGACGCGTTCGTGTTCAAGGGCGCGTCGTGCCTGCTGTGAGATTACGGTTCCGTTCGCCCACATGGCCTTCGTCACGAGGCGGCGGTTGTTCGTGAGGATGCCGGTGTCAACGTCGAGGAAGTTCTGCGAATGGAGCGGCGTCGCCATGAGGTAGATGCCGTCGAGGGGAAGTCCGCACACGACGAACGCGGCGGCGGCGTAGAGCCCCACGAGCGATACGCATTCGCCCGCGCCGACGGTGTGTTTCTTCTTGTGGCGGAAGGCGTCCATCGCTTCGATAGTTTCTGTTTTCCAATATGGGATGGTGTCGCTCGTGTATTTGTCGAGTCCGAAGTGCCTGCGGATGTCAATGTCGTAGTAGTAGGCATCGCCGTGGTATCCGAAGAGGGCGTTAGACTTCGTGATTTCGTCGGGCGAGAGGAATGGTGCGAAGCGGGCGAGTTCGCGCTGTCGGGTGGTGAGTCCCCAGGTTTCGAGGTCGAGGTTGAAGGTGTAGTTGTCCATTATGTGTTGGCGAAGGCGCTGGAGGCGCTTCTTCGGGCGCATCTCGCGGATTCCGTCGAACCAGGCGAGGTCGCGCCACTTCCAGAGTCGGGGCGAGAGTATGTTCGCAAGCACCAGAGAGTACATCAACTCCGGGAATACAAATATCTCCATGTCGGAGAGAGTTGCCGCAGACGATTTTTCTTCCTTTGAAATATCTTTCATAATGTGCGAAGTAGTATATTAAAATCGCGCTGTCGCGTCAATTTTAATCAAACGCTGTGACGGGTCTTTCTTCGTCGGCGTGGATATGCTATACTGTGCGCATGGACACACTGAAGATGGCAATGGTAGGAGGCGGAACGGGCGCGTTCATCGGGAAGGTGCATCGCGCCGCCGTCCAGTTGGTTGGCGGCGTCGAACTGGTGGCGGGTGCGTTTAGTTCACGCCCGGAACGGAGCCGCGAGGATGGCGCACGGCTGGGGCTGACGCCGGACCGCTCGTATGCGTCGTGGCGGGAGATGCTTGACTGCGAACGCGCGAGGCCCGAGGGTGAGCGCGTGGATTTCGTGAGCATCTGCACTCCGCCCGACTTGCATTTCGAGGTCTCCAAGGCGTGTCTTGACGCGGGATTCCACGTGATGTGCGAGAAGCCGCTAACGCGCACTGCTGCGGAGGCGGAGGAACTGTGCGCGTGCGCGCGCCGATCGAAACGCGTGTTCGGGATCATGCACCCCTACGTGGGCTACCCGCTCGTCAAACTCGCACGCGACCTCGTCGCGCGCGGGGAACTCGGGCGCGTCGCGAAGGCGGTGGTGGTGTACCCGCAGGGGTCGTTCAGGCGCATCGACTGGACGAAGCCGCTTACGCCCCGGCAGCAGTGGCAACGCGATCCGCGCCGACAGGGAATCTCATGCTGCATGGGGGATATCGGCGTACATGCTGCCAATCTTCTGGAGTACGTGACGGGGCTGAAGATACGCAAGCTGCTTTCGGACATGTCGCGTTTCACCGGCGGCGCACTTGACGACGACGGCGCGGCGTTTCTGCGCCTGGAGAAGGGTGCGCACGGGCTGTTGCTCGCCTCGAAGGTCTCGACGGGCGAGGCGAACCCGCTGCGTATCCACGTTTACGGAGAGAAGAAATCGCTGTTCTGGCGGCAGGACGAACCGGACGCCCTCACCGTCTCAAGTCCGTTCGCGCCGATGGAGACATGGAACCGCGGTAGTGCATACGTCGCCGCCGCGTCCGCCGCCGCTGCGCGCGCGACGCGTCTTCCAGCAGGCCACCCGGAAGGATTCATCGAGGCGTTCGCCAACAACTACCGAAACTTTTGCGACACGATCCGCGCCAAGCGGGAACGCAGGAAGCCAACCGCCCTTGAACTCGACTTCCCCAGCGTCGGCGAGGGCGTGCGCGGAATGCGGTTTGTTGAGGCGATGGTCGCCTCATCCCGCCGCGGCAACGTGTGGATGCCTGTGTAAACGTTGAGATTGTGGTATAATAGGGGCGTGGCTAAGGCGAGCAAGAGAGTAGCACTATTCGAGAAGGCTTTTGCGGCGGGGACTGATTTTCAGTCTCCGTTGATTGCCTTGCCTTCGTTCACCGGTTCGGCTACGGCGTTCGCGGCCGTTGCGCTCGCTCGGCGTCCACAGGATGGCGGTGCGCAGTTCGTGTTGGCGGTGACGGCTGGTCTGCCGGACGCGGACGCGGTGTGCGACGATTTGCGCGTGTTGGAGGGTGAGTGTGGCGTTCGGGTGTTGGAGTTCCCGCCGCCGCTGGAGGACGACCCTTCGGCCACGGCGGCGCGGCTGAAGGTGTCCGCCGCGCTTGGCGCGTGGCGGATGCGTCCATACCCGCTCGTTGTCGTAGCGCCCAGCGTCGCGCTTGCGACGGGTGTGCCTGCGGCGGCGGCTGTGAGTGCCGCCGTGGTGCGTCTCGTGCCGGGCGACGCCTCGTGCGCGTTCACGCTGGTGCAGGAGAAGCTGCGCTCTTCCGGGTACGAGCGCACGGGCGAGGTGGTGGCGGTCGGGCAGTACGCGGTGCGCGGGGGCGTCCTCGACGCATGGCCGCCGGACGCGGCGCGTCCTGTGCGCGCGGAGTTCTTTGGCGAGGAGCTTGAGTCGCTGCGCGAGTTCGATCCTGCCTTGCAGACTTCCGTCAAGAAGGTTCCATCGGCGGAGCTGCCGCCGGTCACTGTGCCGTCCGCAGACGAAACGCGCCTTGTGGACGTGTTGCCGTCCGGGGCGACGATACTCTGGCTAGACCACAATTCGTACACGGGGCTGTCCCATTCGGTTTCGTCCGACGCGGGATTCCGTCAGGTGTTTACCGGTTCGCCCGCGCCGGAGGGTGTGTCCGAAGGATCGTTCGCGAGTTCGCCGCTGCCTGGTTTCGCGGAGCTTGGAATCGAGGCGGCGCGCAATCCGGAAATCCTTGAGGCCGCGCGCGGAAGACTTGCCGCGTATCTTGTCGCTGCGGGGAAGAATGGTGCGCTTGTAGTGGAGGATGGCGAGCTTTCCGGCGGGTTCGAGGTGCCGGGGCTCGTTGTCGTGACGAAGGGCGACCGCGTGTTCGCGCACAAGGGCCGTGCTCCGCGCGCAATGGCGCAGGTGGCGAGCACGGGGCAGCGTCTTTCGGAGTCGCTCGACATCGAGCCGGGCGAGTATGTGGTACACGTCGATTACGGCATCGGACGCTTTCTCGGCTCCACGGAGGTGGAGGTGGGTGGACAGCGCAGTGAGGTGTTCACGATCGAGTACGCGGACGGCGGCAAGCTTCACGTGCCCGTGACGCACGCGCACCTGCTTTCACGCTACGTGGGCGTGAAGGGCGAGAAGGTGAAGCTGCACCGCCTCGACGGGCGCAGGTGGACGAAGGACAAGGTCGCGGCGCAGCGGGCGGTACACGACCTCGCGGCGGCTCTCCTTGAAACGCAGGCGCGTCGCGCCGTGGTGCCGGGCTTCGCGTACGACGTGGAGGCGCCGGGCATCGCCGAGTTCGAGGCCGCGTTCCCGTACGAGGAGACGGACGACCAGGCACATGCGATCGCCGACGTCAAGAACGACATGTCGCAGACGAAGCCGATGGACCGCCTTGTCTGCGGCGACGCGGGGTACGGCAAGACGGAAGTGGCGATGCGCGCGGCGTTCATCGCGGCGATGAACGGACGCCAGACCGCTCTCCTCGCGCCCACAACGGTGCTCGCAGAACAGCACTACGAGACATTCCTCGCGCGGTTCGACGGCACGCCCGTGCGCATCGAGGCAATGAGCCGCTTCCAGGGCGACAACGCGAAGCGAGGTACGCGGGCGCGTCTGCTTTCGGGTGCGACGGACATCGTTATCGGCACTCACGCGCTGCTCTCCGACAAGGTGCAGTTCCACGACCTCGGGCTCATCGTGATCGACGAGGAACAGCGTTTCGGCGTGCGGCACAAGGAGCATTTGAAGCGTCTGCGCGCGACGGCAGACGTTCTGACCATGAGCGCCACGCCGATTCCGCGCACGCTGTACCTTTCCATGACTGGCGCGCGGGACCTCTCGCTGCTGCGCACTCCGCCGCGCGAGCGCGTGGCCGTGGAGACGCGTGTCGTGCGCGACACGGACGAGACTGTGCGCACCGCCATCACGCGCGAGCTTGCGCGCGGTGGACAGGTCTATTTCCTTTACAACCGCGTCCTGACGATTGGCAAGGCTGCGGAGCGTTTACGCGCCCTCGTGCCGGATGCGAAGATCGAGATCGCGCACGGGCAGATGCAGACGGCGGAACTTTCGGAGCGGATGCAGGACTTCGCGAAGGGGCGTTCGGACGTGCTGCTCTGCACGACGATCGTGGAAAGCGGTCTCGACATCCCGCGCGCGAACACGATACTCGTTGACCGTGCCGACCGCTTCGGCCTCGCGGAGCTGTACCAGTTGCGCGGACGCGTCGGGCGTTCGGCGCGGCAGGGCTACGCCTATTTTCTGCTGCCCGTCGAAGGGCTGGTGGATGCCGAGGCGCGCGAACGCCTCGACGCGTTGAAGAAGCACTCCGGGCTTGGCGCGGGGTTCGGCATCGCGATGCGCGACCTTGAGATACGCGGCGCTGGCAACCTGCTTGGGCGCGAGCAGAGCGGGCACATCGCTGCCGTGGGGTTCCAGCTCTACTGCCAGCTGCTGCAGCGCACCGTCGCGCGGCTCAAGGGCGAGAACGTGCCGGACGTGGTGGACGTCTCGCTCAACTTCGACTTCCTCGACTTCTCGCCGGGGTCGTCCGATGCGGACGCGACGGGGGCGTGTCTGCCATACGACTACGTTGAGGACGAGGCGCAGCGTATGGACTTCCACAAGCGCCTTGCCGCCACGGCCACGCTCAAGGACGTAAAGCGGCTGAGGGTGGAGCTTGCGGACCGCTACGGCAAGTTGCCTAAGGCCGCCGAACGCCTCGTGAAGCTTGCGGAGTTCCGAGTGCTGTGCGCGAAGTCCGGCATACGCCGCATCGACGTGCGCAAGGGACGAGCCGTGTTCTACCGCGTGAACGAGCGCGAGCCAATGTTCGCGGAGGCACTGACCTGCTCGACGCCTGAGAAGCGTCTCGCCGCGCTCGCTGCCATCGTGCTCTCCGACCGCTGCCAGAAAAGTGTGGTATAATATCCGCGTCAACGCAAACAAAGGAGAATGACAATGCAGTTAAAAGGACCAATTGCGGCGATAGCGGTGGCGCTTCTAGCCCTGTTCTCGCTGTGGGTATGGTACGGGTGGCGGATCGAGCCGGAAAACGGCCGCATCGCGATTCTGTACAAGAAGACGGGAAAGAACCTCCCGCCAGAGGCGATCCTCGCGCTGGGGCCGGAGTACAAGGGCATTCAGGAAGAGGTGCTTCCCGAAGGTCGCCACTTCCGCAACCCCTGGACGTGGGAATGGCGCTACGCGAAGACAGTTGACATCCCCGCAGGAAAGTTTGGCGTACTCGTGCGCAAGTTCGGGAAAGACCTCCCGGAGGGCGAGATTCTGGCCAAGGAAGGGACGCGTGGCATCTTGCGCGATGTACTCGGCACAGGCAAGCACCGCATCAACCCGTACGCCTACGAGGTGAAACTCTACGACGACATCACCATCAAGCCGGGATACGTGGGCGTGGTAACGGAACTGACGGGTGACGACATCCTCGCGCCAGGCGGCGCAAAGGACGCTGCCACGGGCACCGGATTTCTCGTGAAGCCAGGGGCGAAGGGTGTTTCGCCGCGCATTCTGAAGGAGGGCACGCACCGACTCAACCCGTTCGTCTATTCAGTCTCGATTGTGAACATCCAAAGCCAGCGCTTCGAGCTGAGCGGCGCGGACGCGATATCGTTCCTTACGCTCGACGGCTTCACCGTGAACGCGGAGGGCACGCTTGAGTTCAACCTGGAGATCGACAAGGAGGCGATGCTCTCGCACGAGGTGGGCGACATGGACGACATCCTCCAGAAGATCGTCCTTCCCGCAGCACGCGGGTTCTCGCGCATCGAGGGCTCCAAGAAGAGCGCGACGGAGTTCATCGTGGGCGAATCGCGCCAGGCGTTCCAGAACTCGCTGGAGAAGTACCTCCGGGATGTCTGCAAGCCGTGGGGAGTATCGCTCAACTCCGTGCTGATACGCGATATCTTTGCGCCGCAGGAGGTTGCGTCCATCATACGCGCCCGCGAACTTGCGGTACAGGAAGGACTCAAGATCGAGCAGCAGATCGTGCAGGCGAAGTCGCAGGCCGAGCTTGAGAGGCAGAAGTCGCTCGCGGAGCAGAACAGTGCGCGCGTCGCCGCCGAGACGGAATCTATTCAGGCGAAGATCGCCGCAGAGCAGCGTAGTGCCGAACAGGTGATCGCCGCCGAGGCGAAGCTTGAGGTAGCGGAGCGCGAATTCAAGGCGGAGCAGGCGGACGCCGCCGCGAAGCTGACCGTAGCCGAGGCGGAGCGCAAGGTCGTGGAGACACAGACGAAAGCTGCTGCGGACGTGCTCAAGCAGGAGGTTGCAGCTTATGGCGGTGACGCCGACTACGTGCGCGCGAAGCTCTACGAGAAAGCAGCGCCGAGGGTGAGGGATGTCGTGACCGGCGATTCACCGGGCGAGATATTCGGCTTGCCGATTAGTGGCAGCGGGGCAAATCCAAAGACAACAGGCGTACAACAGCAGGGGAAGGGAGGTGCGAAATGAGAAATCCCATTGGAATTATTGTGGGCGGCGTAATCGCCGTTGCGGTTCTGATTTTCGGTTTAGTGTGGACGACATGCCGTGTGTATGTGCCGGAAGGGCAAATGGCGATAGTGACGGCCAAGACTGGTAAGGAGCTTCCGCCCGGACGCATTCTCGCGGAACCGGGCGAGAAGGGCGTGCAGCGCGTTCCGCTTGCGGAGGGTCGCCACTTCCTGAATCCTATCAACAACGACTGGAAAATAGTATCGGCAATGACGATTCCAGCTGGCAAGATCGGCATTGTAACTTCCAAGACCGGAAAGGAACTTCCTCCAGGCGAAATCATCGCGCCTGACGACGATTCCAAGGGCGTGTGGCGCCGCGTGCTGGGGCCTGGTACTTACCGGCTCAATCCAGAGGGATACGAGATTGAGGTGAAGGACGCGATCAACATCCCGATTGGCTACGCGGGCGTGGTGACTTCGCTCACGGGCAAGCCCGCGCCGGAGGGCAAGTTCGCGGGGCCGGGCGAGAAGGGCGTATTTGAGAAAATACTCCAACCCGGACTCTACTACGTAAACACACGCGCGTATCAGGTTGACGTGGTGGAGATCGGCATGAATCAGGTGTCCATCGTTGGAAAGAGCGGCACTGTAGTGCTTACGAAGGCACAATCGACAAGCGCTAACGGGTTGGCCGAGTTGCAGAAGAACACGCTTTCCGCGCAGAACATGAAGCGTGCCGACTACATGAATGCAAACGCAGATCTAGGAATACTGAACGCCCAGGAGGCACAGATGAACTTGTCGCAGTCACCAGTCGGCTCGTCGTCGGCGCGGGCAAAGATCGCTTCCAGAAAGACAGCAAGCATACAACAGCAAGGAGGGCGGCGGCATGGTTATGGCGCACCGATACCGGCTGCGACGAAGCCGCCGGTGCAGACGAGTGACTCTGTGGCGTTCGGAATGAACCAGTTCGTGCAGTTTCCGTCCTCGGACGGCTTCGCGATCATGCTCGACATGACCGTGGAGTTCGAGCTGCTGCCAGAGAACATCTCTCGCATCTACATGCTGTACGGCGACCTCCCGGCTGTCGTTTCCAAGATCATCCTTCCGCAGATTCTCTCCGTCTCGCGTATGAAGGGTTCGGGCTACAAGGCGCGCGAGTTCATAGACGGCGAGGGACGTCAGAAGTTCCAGAAGGAGATGACGGACGAGCTGGTGAAGATTCTCGGCGAGAAGAAGATACTCGTGCGGAACGCCATCGTGCGTCATGTGGAGGTGCCGGCGGACATCCTCAAACCGATTCAGGAGACGAGCGTCGCGAAGGAACGCGATCTCACCAACAAGACGCAGCAGGAGACGGCGAAGAAGCAGGCACTCCTCAACACGCAGATCGCGATGGTGGACCAGTTCAAGCGCGAGACTGAGCAGGAGACGAAGAAGCTTGTGGCGACGATTGCCGCGAAAAAGGACAAGGAGGTTGCAGGCATCGGCGCGGACGCCCAGCTGAAGGTGGCTGAGATCAACCTCAAGTCCGCGCAGATCAAGGCGGACATCGTGCGCACGCAGGGCGAGGCGGAGGCGAAGGCAAAGTTCCTCGTGGAGAACGAGAAGGCGCTCGGCGCGAAGCGCAGGGCGGACGTATTCGCCTCTCGGTCTTCGCTTGCGGACCTCAAGTTCGTGGAATCGCTTTCGCCCGATCTCTCGATTCGCGTGCTGCATTCCGGCGAGGGTACGCTCTGGACGGATCTCAAGACTCCGTCCATAGCGCTTCCAAAGGCCAAGTGAGGGGCGGTTATACGTAAACGTAGTCGTTCAGGACGGGCTGAAGGCCCTCGCAAGTGAGGTCTGCGTACATCTTCGCCAGGCTGCGAGCGTCGTTGATCTCGAACTGCTCGTCGCCTTCTTTCTCGGAAGCTGATTCTTCCCCGTACTTTGACGCATGGTCTCCGATACCGGTGGAGACGCCGGCGGAGACCTTCGTTGCGGCGATCTTCGCGATGCCGTTGCGGAAGGAGGCGCTTTCGCGCGAGGACACCGTGATACCCGCGAAGGGCAGGAAGAGTCGGTAGGCGCACAGCACTTGGCAAAGTTCGCGCTCTCCGATCTCGCCGGGGCGGACGTCCGCGTGATTCGTTATCGGGCGCAGGCGTGGACACGAAAGGCTTATTTCCGCTTCGGGGTATTTACGTTGCAGCCAGTAGGCGTGAAGTGCCGTGGCGAGTGCATCCTTGCGGAAGTCGGAAAGACCGAGCAGTGCGGAGAAGGCGACGCCGCGCATTCCTCCCATGAGGGCGCGTTCCTGCGCGTCGAAGCGGTATGGCCACACGCGCTTGTGACCGAGAAGGTGCAGCTTCTCGTACTGTTCCACGTCGTACGTTTCCTGGAACACCGTCACGTAGTCCGCGCCGCGTCCGCGCAGATAGCGGTATTCGTCGGTGTTCATGGGATAAACCTCAAGCCCAACGAGCCGGAAGTACTTACGAGCGAGTTCACATGCGTCGCCGATGTACTCCACGCCGCTCACGCTGCGGCTTTCGCCCGTGAGGAGAAGAATCTCCTCCATACCGGACTTCGCGATGATTTCCATTTCGCGCTCGATCTGTTCCTTGTCGAGTTTCATGCGTCGGATGGGGTTGTAGCAGTTGAAGCCGCAATAGACGCAGTAGTTCTCGCAGTGGTTCGCGATGTAGAGGGGCGTGAAGATATAGACGGTGTTGCCGAAGTGTCGAACGGTTTCGGCACGGGCGCGTTCAGCCATGCGTTCGAGGAACGAGGCGGCCGCAGGGGAGAGAAGCGCCTGCAGGTCGTCGATGGAAATACGGTTATGTTCAAGAGCACGGCGCACGTCCGCCGCCGTATAGTGTGCGGGGTCGTATGTTGCCATCGCTGCGCGGACGCGGTCCTTGAGGTCGGATTCGATCACCTCCATGCCGGGCAGGTACGCCATTACGTCGGCCCGACACGACGGATCGCGTTCAAGCTGGTGCTTCCGTTCAAGGGCTGCGGGGGAGAGTCCCGCTGCGTCGAAGATGAGGTCGTTGCGTTTGGGGGCGTTTCCCATTTTCAACACCTCAGCGCAGGAAGCCAGTAAGCGGGTCGGAGGCGGCGGCACCGCGCGCAAGGACTCGTCCAAGTCCCGCCAAGTACGCTTCGCGTCCCGCCTCGATCGCGAGACGGAAAGCGCGAGCCATGCGTGGCACGTCGCCGGACGTTGCGAGGGCCGTGTTCGCCATGACGGCGGCGCAGCCCATTTCCATCGCACGACACGCCTGGCTGGGTGCGCCGATTCCGGCGTCCACGATTATCGGAAGTTCGATTTCGTCGATGAGAATCTGGATGAAATCCGCTGTGGCGAGTCCCTTGTTCGACCCGATGGGTGCGCCAAGCGGCATGATCGCAGCAGCGCCTGCCTTCACCAGGTCGCGCGCCACGTTGAGGTCGGGATACATATATGGCAGCACGTTGAAACCTTCGGCGGCGAGCTGTTCGGTGGCCTTGATCGTCTCCTGGTTGTCAGGGAGGAGGTATTTCGTATCACGCATGATTTCGATCTTCACGAAGTCGCCGCAGCCGAGTTCGCGTGCGAGGCGTGCAATGCGCACTGCCTCCTTCGCGTCGCGCGCGCCGGAGGTGTTCGGCAGAAGGGTCACGCCCTTTGGGATGTAGTCGAGGATGTTCTCCTTCTCCTGTGTGTTTGCGCGCCTCACGGAAAGCGTGATGATTTGCGCGCCGGCGTCTTCAACCGCAGCCTTCACGAGGCTGAGCGAATATTTGCCGGAGCCGAGAATGAAGCGCGACGTGAACGCGCTGTCGCCGAGAATCAGTTTGTCTTTGTCTTCAGGCATTTAATTTGTTCCTTAGGGTTCTTTCCCCCCGTCGATAAGACGCAGTATCATCGTCGCCTGGTGCGCCGCGCATACGAGCACGCGCGCCCCGTAGAGACCGATGCCGCTTGCGGCGTCCGTCGCACGGTCTCCGCAAACGTACAGCCGCTTCGCTGCACGAATGGTGGAAATCTCATTCGCGGAGGCAAGTCCTGACATTCCGGACGCCGCCACCACGGGCTTTGACGGAAAGGCCTCCATGACGCCGGATACGAGCATTGCCTTCTGTTCGGCGCGGTCGAACGCCTCGCAGACGATGTCGTCGCCCTTCAGCAAATCGGCGATGTTCTCCGGCGAGATGCGCAGTGTCTCCGCGACGACTTTGCAGAAGGGATTTATCGCGGCGATGTTCTCGCGCATGGCTTCGGCCTTTGGCTGCCCCACCTGTGCGGCGAAGTACTGCTGGCGGTTGAGGTTGGACGGCTCAACGCGGTCGAAGTCGATGAGGTGCAAGTGTCCCACGCCCGCACGTGCGAGGGCGATGGCGACGTTGGAGCCAAGGCCTCCAAGCCCGCACACCGCAACGCATGCGGCGTCGAACTTGGCCTGTCTCTTCGCGCCGTGGCGCGAGACGAGGGCGGCGTGGAACGTTTCCCGGTCAGGCGCCACTTCAGCCACCTCCCATGAAACAGACGATTTCCACCTGGTCGCCGTCGTTAAGAATGGTCTCTGCGTATTTCCCCTTCGGCACTATAGCTTCGTTCAGCTCCACCACCACGCGTACGGCGTTGTATCCGGCGGACGACAGGAAAGCCGCGACCGTCTGGCCTGCGGCATCCAGTTCCTCTCCGTTGATCTTCAACATCGTGTTGTTCCTTTTCGTCTTTGGGGAAAGTAGTATACACTCCTTACCGCAATGCGTCAACGCCAAATCACCGCGCGCCGCGATTTAATCGTCAATGCCATGGGGAAATATGGTATAATTTGCGCATGGCAAATTTGTGTTTCAGTTTTGCGACGGCTGCATTCGCCGTTCCGGGCTGGGTGGTCAGCGTGCTGCTTGGCGTGGTCATGTTCGGCATGGGGCTGACCATCAAGCTCGAAGATTTCAAGGTTGTGTTCAGCCGGCCGAAGGACGTCATCGTTGGCTGCGTGGCGCAGTTTACGGTGATGCCCGCGCTCGCGTGGGCGCTTTCACGTCTTTTCAATCTCGACGAGGCGCTGACCGTTGGCGTGGTGCTTGTTGGGTGTTGTCCCGGCGGGACTGCATCGAACGTGATGACGTTTCTTGCAAAGGGCGACCTTGCGTTGTCGGTCGGCATGACTGGCGTCTCGACCCTGCTCGCGCCGTTTCTCACGCCGCTCCTAACGCTGCTTCTCGCGGGGAAGACGGTTGAAGTGAATGCGCTTGGGATGTTCGTTGGAATCCTCTGGGTGGTTGTGCTGCCGATCTGCCTTGGTTTCATCGTGAAGAAGCTCTTCCCGCAGACGACGGAAAGGGCGGTGCGCTTCATGCCGGCGGTATCGACGACGGCGATCGCGGTCATTATCGCGATCATCGTGGCTGCAAACGCGGAGCGCCTTTTCTCCGGCGGTCTCGCGGTCGTGCTCGTGGTCGTGCTGCACAACGTCTGCGGACTTCTCCTTGGTTACCTCGTTGCGGTAGCGCTGCGGCTTTCAGAACCGAAGCGCAGGGCTCTCTGCATAGAAGTTGGAATGCAGAATTCTGGGCTCGCGGCTAGTCTCGCTGCGGCGCACTTCGCGGCGTATCCGATGGCGGCCGTACCTGGCGCGATATTCAGCGTGTGGCATAACGTGAGCGGCGCGTTCGCCGCCCGCTTCTTTACGAGGCGATGAAACCGCTCCATTTCAGTTCAGCGCGGCTTTGAGCGTCTCCAGATTCTGTGCCATCACGTTAAGGTAGCGCGTGGACTCTGCCGCTTCGCCGCCGACAGACTGAAGCGAGTTGAGCGTGAGGATGCGCTGGTCGCGGCTTTTCGTGGTGCGGCGCACCGTTTCGGCAAGCCTGTGGTTTGATCCCTCGATAACGAGGATGACGGGCAAATCAAGTTCGTCCACCTTTTTCGCGAGGCGCGCGACGGTCTTGAAACTCGCTTCGCTTTCGGCGGAGCAGCCCGAGAACGCGGCGTAGTGCGCGATGCCGTAGTCGTCCGTGAGATGACGGAAGGGGAACCGGTCTGCAACGAGTATGGTCTTGCGCTTCGCTCCGGCGACGGCCTCCGCGTATGCGCGGTCAAGGACAGTGAGGCGCTCGCAGTAGGTTTTTGCATTGGCCCGGTAGGTTGCAGCGTTGGCGGCGTCAAGTACTGCTAGGTTGTCGGCTATTGCCTTGACTAGCGTGGTGGCGTGTCGGAGCGAGAGCCATACGTGTTCATCGGTATTGTGTTCGTGTTCTCCGTTTTCATGCTCATAGTGGTCGTGTTCCTTGAATCCGAGCGCTTTCACGAGGCTGAGTACGCGGCGGTTCGGGTTGCCGTGCCGGGCGAGGGCGCGCTCCGCCCAGCTGTCGGAACCGCCTCCGACGAACACGAATAGGTCGCAGGTGGCGATTTTCCGCAAGTCGGCGGCGGATGGTGAATAGCCGTGGAGGTCTGCCCCGTTCTGCTGGAGCAGCGCTAGGTCCGTTCCGTCAAGGCGTTCTCCGAGAATCTGTCGCGTCCAGTCGTATATAGGAAACGTCTCGGCGACGATTTTGACGCGCATGGGCGTCTGCGTCGGCGAGGGGTTCGCCGTAGCCGCCGCACACACCGCCGCAGCGACGGCGACGAGAAGAGATGTCTTTTTGAGCATTGCTTGTCCTTCTTATTTTGTCTGGGGCTCATTATACCATTACCTGCCGCAGAATTCTAGTGGTTTTGGATTGAATCACGCCCGAAAATAAGGTAAAATACGTGATTCATATCGGAGGCACAAGACAAATGCGTATTCTAACAGGTATTCAGCCGTCGGGGAAGTTGCACTGGGGCAACTACTTTGGCGCCATGAAATCCATGTTCGACCTTCAGGCGAAGGGCGAAGACATGTTCATGTTCATTGCGAATTTCCACGCGATGACGACGGTGCGCGACGGCGCTGCGTTACGCGAGGCAACGCGCGAGGTGGCCCTAGACTACCTCGCCTGTGGGCTCGACCCCGCGAAGACTGTGGTTTACCGCCAGTCGGACGTGCCGGAGGTACAGGAGCTCGCCTGGTACCTTTCGTGTCTCACGCCGATGGGCCTGCTTGAGCGTTGCCACAGCTACAAGGACAAAATGGCGCACGGTTTCGACGCGACGCACGGACTTTTCGCGTACCCCGTCCTCATGGCGGCGGACATTCTCATCATGCAGTCCGACCTCGTGCCTGTGGGCAAGGACCAGAAGCAGCACCTTGAGGTCACGCGCGACCTCGCGATCAAGTTCAACAACGCTTACGGCGAAATCTTCAAGATCCCCGATGCGTACATCCCCGAGACGGTCGCCACCATCCCCGGCACTGACGGGCAGAAGATGTCAAAGAGCTACCATAACACGATCGAGCTGTTCGACGTCTCCGCCAAGAAGAAGGTGATGGGCATCGTTACGGATTCCAAGACGATGGAGGAGCCGAAGGAACCGGAAGGCAACTCGATCTACGAGTTGTACAAACTCTTCGCGACGCCAGAAGAGGTCGCGCAGATGGCCGCGAACTTCCGCGCCGGCAACTACGGCTACGGTCACGCAAAGAAAGCGCTCCTTGAGGCGTACCACCGTCTCTTCGACCCGTTCAAGGAAAAGCGCGAACAGCTTGCGAAGGATCCCGACGCGCTGGAGGACGTCCTCCAGGACGGCGCAAAGCGTGCCCGCGCCGCAGCCGCGCCCACGATGGAAAAAGTGCGCTCTGCAGTAGGACTGTAGGCTCACCTTTCCCTTTGGCGGAGTCTGCCGATTCTCCATCCCCTTCGTCTGAGAGTGCTTTTTGCACGATGAAATTTCATTAAGGAGAAAAACATGAAAGCAGATTCAACGACAGACATCGGACGCCGTGCGTTTCTGGGACGTGCGGCGTGGGCGATGACCGCAGCCGCCATGGGCGGCGCGATAAAGGCGGCCCCCGCTCCGGGTGAGTCGTCGCTAGTGGGCTTTGTTGCGCCGAAGCTGGAGCGGATCCGCGTGGCCGTGATCGGCACTGGCGGACGCGGAGGCTCGGCGGTGCATCGTCTGTGTCGCGTGCCGGGCGTGGAGGTGGTGGCGCTCTGCGAACTTGACGAGGTCAAGGCGAAGCGCCATCAGCGGCAAATGAAGAAGAACGGGTTCAAGGAGCCTCAGCTCTTCATCGGTCCGGAGGCGTACAAGCGGCTGTGCGAGTCGGGGCTTGTCGATGCCGTACACATAAACACCAACTGGACCTCTCACGCGGAGATTGCGCTCTATTCGCTGAAGTGCGCGATCCACTCGTTCGTGGAGGTGCCGGGCGTACGTACCCTCGACGAGGCGTGGGCCGTCGTCGAGACGGCGGAGAAGAACCGCTGCCACTGCATGATGCTCTCCAATTGCTGCTACGACGAGGACGCGATGACGCTCATCAACGCCGCCCACTCTGGCATCCTTGGCGAGTTGATGCACGGCGAGAGCTGCTATCTGCATGAGACGCGCGACGGGCAGGGGCAGGCATTCCTGAGCAGGGAGAAGATTTTCTCGTCGCTCGCCGCGCTCATCGACCACACGGGCATGTGCTACTGCGTCCATCCGCTTGCGCCGCTTTCGCTTGCGATGAACATCAACCGCGGCGACAGGCTCGACTATCTTGTGTCCGTGGGCTCCAAGGGCTTCGCGTGGCAGGAGTTTGCCCGCAGGAAGTTCGGCCCCGACGCGCCGGTCTCGAAGATTTCGTTCGAGGCCAACGACTTCAACACCACGACGATTTCGACGGTGAACGGCAAGACGATCGTGCTGAGGCAGTGCAACAACTGCCCGATGCCGTACACAAGGTTCTATTCCATCTACGGATTCAACGGGACGATTGCCACGCAGTCGCGTGGTCTGCAACCATCCATGCGTGTGGCGATCGAAAAAACGCTCGGAGGGGGCGTGAAGAACTTCCTCGAAGGCAATGAGCTCGACGCGTTCAAGGATAAGTACCGTTCCGCGCTGTGGAAGAAGACGGGCAACACGGCCAAGAAGGTCGGCGGGCACGGCGGCATGGACTACCTGATGGACCTCCGCTGGTCGCACTGCATCCGCAACGGACTTCCGCTCGACATGAGCGTTTACGACTTCGCGACGTGGAGTTCCATCTTCGAGCTCAGCGAGAGGAGCGTCCGCAACCGCTCCCAGTCGCAGGACATCCCCGACTTCACGCGCGGCGCGTGGAAGACAACCCCGTCAGACAAGGCGATGGTCTAAAGTATGTAACGAGACATTTGAAAGGACGATGTGCTATGAATGGAATGATGAAATCGGCACTTTTCATGGCGGCGGTCGCCACAGGTGCGGCTTTCGCCGGACCATGGGTGAAGTACGGCGACAAGCCGGTGCTGGGCAACAAACGGCTCGGTACCTGCTTCGACGTCAACGTAGTCACGAACGGTCCCGCGCCGTACACGATGTACTTCTCGTGGCGATACAAGAAATCCATTGCGCTCGTGCGAAGCGACGACGCAATGACTTGGACGCAGCAACCCGAGATCTGCCTGCGCGCGAATCCGGCAAGCGGTTGGGAAGACCTCGTCAACCGCTCCAGCACCGTCAAGAAGGACGGCGTGTGGCACATGTGGTACACGGGGCAGTGCGCGAAGGAGCATCACAAGGGCCGCATCGGCTACGCCCGCTCCACGGACGGCGTCCACTTCGAACGCGTGCAGAAGGACCCCGTGCTCGTGGCCACCGAGGACTACGAACAGCCGACGGTGATGTGTCCGAGCGTTCTCTGGGACGAAAAGCGCCAGCTGTGGCGTATGTGGTATTCAGCCGGCGGTACGTACGAACCGGACCGCAACTGCTACGCGGAATCGAAGGATGGTATCCACTGGGTGAAGAAGGGCGTGGTGCTCACGCATGGCCCGCGCGAATCGTGGTATCGCGACCGCGTGGCCGGCTGCGAGGTGCATCCGCTGCCCGACGGACGCTTCGCGATGTTCTTCATCGGCTATCCCGACGTGGACACCGCCCACATCGGCTGCGCGATCTCGCCGGACGGCATCCGGGACTGGAAGGTAATCGACCAGTCTCCGCTCGTCATCCCCGAGCCCGGAACATGGGATTCGAGCGCGTGCTACAAGCCGTCCGTCTTCCGCGACGAGAAGCACAACCGCTGGCTCCTCTGGTACAACGGGCGTAGTGGCGGCCCGGAATACGTGGGCTGCGCGGTACACGAAGGCCTCGACCTCGAGGCACCGCCGGAGAAGCTGCCCGACCCGAAGGCGCTCCTTTCCACGTACGTGCACCGCTTCAACGCCAAGGACGAGGAGACCGTGACGAACGCCTTTCCCAACGCGGTGTCGGAAAAGTTCCTTGCGGAGAACGTGCCGCTCTTTGCGTGTCCCGACCGCGAGATCGAGCGCACCTACTACTTCCGCTGGTGGACCTACCGCAAGCACCTGCGCAGGGGCAAGAAGGGTGGTTGGCGCGTGACGGAGTTCCTGCCGAATGTCGGTTGGAGCGGTACGGACAACACAATCGTGTGTCCGGCGGGACACCACTTCCGCGAAGGGCGCTGGCTGCGCGATCCGCAGTACCTTGCGGACAACGCCCGCTTCTGGCTGGCGGACAAGGATGCGTCGCACAGGTGGGGCTATTCAAGCTGGCTCTTCACGGGGACGTGTCAGCTCGCCGAAGTCGCGGGACTTGACGACCTACCCGCCGCGTTGCTTGACGACGCCGTGAGCTACTACGAGCGCTGGGAGAAGGGCGTCCCGAAGAATGGTGGCAAGTTCATCATGGGTAGCGACGGCAAGGGCGGGTTCATGTCCCTCGACGGACACGAGGGCACGGAGATTTCGCTTGGCGGAAGCGGATGGAGGCCGCTCTTCAACTCCGCGATGTGGAGCGAGGCGAAGAGCATCGCCGCTGTCGCGCGCAAGGTCGGACGCAACGACCTCGCGGAGAAGTTCGAGGCGAAGGCTGAGGGCGTCCGCAAGGCGCTGATGGCGAAATGTTGGAACGACGACCTCAAGTTCTTCACCACGCGACATCGGGACGGCGTCTTGACGGCGGTGCGCGAGCTTCACGGCTACGCGCCGTGGTATTTCGGAATGCCGCTTGACGTCGCGCCCGACTGGGAACAGCTGTTCGACGAAAATGGTTTTGCCGCGCTCTACGGCCTCACGTTCCCCGAACGGCGCGCGAAAGGTTTCACGATCGCCTACAAGGGACACGAGTGCCAGTGGAACGGACCGAGCTGGCCGTTTGCGACATCGGTTGCGCTCACGGCGTACGTGAACGGCCTCCACGCCCGTGCACGGAAGCCCGGCGAGAGCGAGCGTTTCACGTTCCTGATGTGGCAATATGCCTTCGCGCACAAGTTGCACCGCACGCCGACCAATCCCGTGGGGCGCAGGTTCGACCCCACCGTGCCGTGGATCGACGAGAACATGAACCCCGACACGGCGGACTGGATTGCGCGCACTCTCCTCATCCGACGCAAGCAGAAGCCCCGCGAGCGCGGCAAGGACTACAACCATTCGACGTTCTGCGACTTGGTGATCTCCGGGCTTGTTGGCTTCGAGCCGGAAGGTGCGGATGGCTTCTCTGTCGATCCGCTCTTTCCCGCGACATGGGACTACAGCATCCTTGACAACCTACGTTATCGTGGCCACGAAGTTTCGATCCGTTGGCATCGCGGGCGCGGTCTCACGGTAATGGTGGATGGCAAGGTCGCCGCACACAGCCCCACGCTCTCCAAGGTGTGCGTGCGGAACATTCCACCTGCACAAAATTACCCTGCTTTGTCACTATCTCTGGCGGCTGAAATAGAACACTCCACACGCAGATTTTGATATGCCATCCGCAGACATGCCAGTGCTGAAACTGAAAAGGACGTAAGGCTGTCGTTCGGCTATACTGCGGGGACGTATGGTGTAGTTCGCTTCTTGCAAAGGTGCTTCCACCGGTCTCTTCAAGTTCCTTCTGCTTTGCGTTCATGTCACACCTCTGAATTGTTTGACTAGAGTGTAGGCGTGTTCCAGACTGGAGTGTAGCCCGCCGCCCGCGCTTCGCACGGGAAAGTAAATGAGGATAACTTTGATGTATCACGACAAGACTATGGGAACAGAATCCGCCCCCGCTGGCGCGGAAACGGATTCTTTTCCCACA
>Ga0310694_10002359_pt1 | contig 19515 bp, 15 predicted proteins | sample 174DNAGHGhighgp2_FD_203884 | JGI IMG/M metagenome (GOLD analysis project Ga0310694, IMG submission 203884) | Sheep rumen microbial communities from Palmerston North, Manawatu-Wanganui, New Zealand - 1742 DNA GHGhigh gp2 (v2) (version 2) | ecosystem: Host-associated > Mammals > Digestive system... | reverse complement strand
CAGCAAGCATATTGCAGGATGGCTCAGTAACCTGTTGACATCGCAAGGAAGCGTAATGGTAGAGCCCTTTTATAATAAGGTGAAAGATTTCGGCATGGAGTTCGAGTCCGATGGCAACGGGCAAGTCAGCTATCAGGGATTGTCGCTCTTTCAAACCAAGAACGGCGCCTATACGGGAAATATCATAGCTACAGAGGCGGCTAAGGAACAGCTGATAGGACACTATATTCCCCTGACACTCCTGCAGAATGTCCGCCAGCTAATCTGTTCTCACCTCGGACTGCTGCTGAAGGGTAAATACCAAGGACCGTTCGGCGTCGACATGATGGCTGTCGCCGCCGACGAGGGCTACCTGCTTCATCCGTGTGTAGAAATCAATCTACGCCGCACGATGGGACATGTCGCACTCCTGTTGTCGCCTGATGACGATGACGTGCTACGGGTCATGCGGATTATGTACTCAGATTACAAGTATCACTTGCAATTCTCCCGCTTATAACTCCCTCTAAATTCTTAAATCTCGTTAGTTAACGGAATAGAGGTAGCCTACGGCACAAGCCATGAGAATGGCCACGACTATCAAGATACGAAACAGCCATTTCTTGGCTTTTTTCCGCCGCTCGATATTTAGCAGGCTCCTGCGTTTCCAACGGCTGCTTTTGTCTATGTGATGGTGGTGGTGATGATGTTCTGATTGTGACATGATTAGTTATTGTGTTTTATGAGTTTTACTTCTGTTGCCAGACCGCTGGGCATGAGTTCCCATTGATCGTAGGTTGTCTTTTTGTAGTTGATGTCGACAACGTTGATCTCTTCCATTTTGCGCCATTTGACGCCGCGACGGTCCAAGTCACGTATACGATTGGCCGGTAAGTTGGTTACCTCGATGCGAAGCTCATTGTCGCCAACCTTCAGGGCCTGCTTGCAGTCGAGGATGAAGGGAACGCTCCAAGCGCAACCGATGAACTGTCCATTGATATAGACGCGCGCCGACTCGCAGACATCGCCAAGGTCTATCTGCCAGCCCTTGACATTCTTCATGTCTGCCTTTGTCAGCTTCACGTGGGTCGTATAGATACCTGTACCCATCGTCACCTTGACTGAGTCATCATCCAACGTTTCCCATGTCTGCAGCTTGTCGAGCGTGAACGTCTTTCCGACCTTAGGGGCTTCTTCCGTAAAGGAGAGCGTCCACGGGCCGTTAACGGCGATGGTGTCGCCTAATTGAGAATTGAAAAATGATAGTTGAGAATTATTGCAGCATTCTTTATCATTTATCATTTTTACTTTATCATTTAAAGGCATAGCCTCGCTGAAGGTTTGCAGAATCATCGACTCGCCACTACGCAGGCTGATGTGCAACCCATCCTCATCGAATGTGGCGGGCATGATGTCGCCGTTCAGCGGATTGAACCACACGGCCTGCTTGAAGTTGACGGCCAACGGCTCAATGGTCTTGATGTCATTGGGCGTTAGATTGGCTATGAAGTAGTGATAGCCGGTCGCGTTCTTGCGACGGATGGCCTTCAGTCCGCACTCAGTCTTCATCGGCTCGGGCTTGGCGGCGGTCTTCAGCGTAGCACCATCAATAGTATAGAAGATGTGTGCACCCTGCGCCTTCAGTTCGTCGATGTGCGCCTTTACCGATGCTGGCATTTTACCGCTGCCTGGGATAATCAGACCCTTGTAGCGCGTGCCGGCAGCCGTCTCCAGCATACCGTTCTTGAAGCTGATGCCCATCAGCAGGCGCTCCGAGATGTAGTCGCAGTCGAAACCCGCGCGGTCGATGTCGAGAATCACCTGTCGGAAGTCGGGCATCAGCTGTCCCATGGCGTGTATCGAGAACTGCATCATCAGCTTGCCAGTCTGTTGCTCCCAAGCATCGCGCACAGGCAGTAGCACGAGGAAGTCGTTATCGGGCTGTCCCCATTGCAGGAACGACTGGCAACGCTCCACATATTTCATGAAGTAAGGGGCGTCGCGCCAAATGGAGTTCGTCGGCGACATGTCGATTGAGGCGTAAAACTTCCAGCCCGGCCACGGGTCGTCCTGCGGTGAGTAGCACGTGCCGTGGAAGAACATGTGGTTCACGCCGGCGCAGAACATCAGGTCCAAATCGGGCTTCAGCTGCGAAAGGCTCGTGCGGAAATGTTCTGTTAGCCAAGTGAACGTCTCGCTCGACGTGTAGGGCTTGCCGCAGACGTGAGCTGCCGATGGAGCATACTTGAACATCGAGTAGTCGGAGTCGTTTTTACGCGTCTTGCCTGGGTCGGTACGCAAGCCCTTGATGCCGAACTCCGAGAGTCCGAAGCCCTCAATCTCAGGAATGTCGACGGCGGCATAGCAGTCGATAAGGTTGGCGGGTGAACCGTGGGCCTGGTTGCGTGTGATGGCTCCATGCTTATGCGCCCATGCCGTCCATTGCTCCGTAAAATTCTCCAACAGCAAGTCGCCGAGTGTCTCGCGATAGTCGGCGAGTTCTTTGTTACCTACACCAATAACGAAGTGTGTTAAATCGGCAGGATTATTCTTCCTTCTTTCTGCCAGTTCCTTCATCGAAGACTTGTACGCAGCCATACCATTGAGCAACGCTGGCAGGTGCTCTTCCAGCTTGTAACCACGCCGCTTTTCAAACTCTTCGAAGAAGCTGGGTGTCCACGTGGCATCAGCCACTTCATATGAGTCGTTGAAGAACGTGTGCGGGTAAGGGGTGCCCGTACGCTCAAAAGCCTCCTCGATGTGGCGGAGATAGTTGGCAACGGCCTTGCGGTCGAAGTGGTCGACAACCAGTCCCTCGCCGCCGGGTGCAGCACGCTTCACCTTCATCACGCCATAGCGTACATAGACAGCAATCACACGCCATGTGTCTTTCTTGTGACCCTTCGGTGCAGTCCATGTCAGCATGCCGTCGACGACGAGATTAGTCACGTTGGCAGGAGCGGGAGGTACTTTGCCGGGCCCGTCAACGCCATAAATTATCACCTTCTGCAGACGCGAATACTTACGGTCTTTCTCGGGCACCATCAGCGGCAGGTTGACAATCTTCTTGCCGACAAAACTGGTATCCACGAATACCACTTTGCAGGCGCTCTCCTCCAGCGGTACCCACGGGCCACCGAAAGGCCAGCCCGTGCCGGTAGCCATATCTATCTCAACGTCCTGCAGCTCGCCCTGACTTTGCGTGAACCGTAGCATGTCCATCCAGCGGTCGCTCAGGTAGTCGATGTTCTTGCCAGGAATGAATTTGCCATCCTTCGGCTGCTCATTGCCCTGAACGCCATAGATGGGAGTAATCTCGACAGCACCGATACCGTGATCGGCATACTGTCGCATGTTCCATTGCAGGTTCTTCTTGTCAACGGCCGAGCCCAGCCACCACCATCTGATGCCTGGCTTAGCCTCGCGTGTAGCCTCAGGCCATGACTGCGCCGAAGCAATTAACGTCATTGCCCCAAGTGCAACAATTGTCAGAATCCTTCTCATCGCTTAGTTTCCGTCGGGTTTCACAATGTCCTGTAACTTTGACGGCGCCCACTTGAACGTGCGCCAATCATCGGGCTGGGCCGGGTCGAAGTCCTGCCAGTCTGAGCGCAGGTATTTCACTATCGGTAACTGCAACTGCTTCATACCCATGACCACGCATTTGGCCACCTCATAGGCGCCATAAGGATTGAAGTGGGTATTGTCCTCCAGTTTGCGACCGTAGAGCTCGGCCGGATAATGCACGAGTGCTCGCTTGGAATCCTCGAAGCCAAGAGTCTCGAAAAGCGTCTTCGTCATACCATTGAGGTCGATGACAGGCACCTGCTCACGTTTCGCCACATCAAGCATGGCTGCGGGGAAATCACCATGCGTGTTACGGATAGTTTTCTTGTCATCGTTGAAGGCACGGCGTTGCGTCGGCGTGCAGAACACGATGTCAGCATCCTTGGCACGTACCTGGTCGACGAAGATCTTGAGCTGATATTGGTAGTGGTACCACGCGCCGTCGCCGGGACGCTTTTCCTTCTCGTCGTTATGGCCGAACTCAGCAATCAGCAGGTCGCCCTTCTTGAGGGTGGTCAGAATCTTATCCAGTCGGCCGGCGCCAATAAACGTGCGGGCCGTCAGACCACTCTCAGCATGATTCGAGATAGCCACCTCGGGACCAAACCAGCGCGTAATCATCTGGCCCCACGAGGCCCATGGCTCGTTATTTTGGTCGACAACGGTCGAGTTGCCGCACAGGTAGACGGTAGGCACCTGGTCGTCGCGCTCTATATGGATAGATTGCACCTGCGGCAGGTCGCCATTAAACTCTATGGTCAGCTTGTCGTCCCACGCCAGATAGCCCTTCTCGCGGTCCTTCAGCTTCACGCGATTCTTTTCGTCAATCTGAGGTGAACGCTTGTTGACTACGAACTCGTAGGACTTCAGTTCGCCCTTCTTCGTCGCCACGTTGTGAACCATCAGACGGCGGCCTTCGGCGCGTACGGTGGTCTCGCCGGCCTTCTTCTTCGAACCTAAGACCACACGGACTTTGTAATTGCCGTCGGGCACTTTTACCGAGAAGTAGAATGGATCAGCCGGTTTCTTCTTGTCTGGAGCCGGCAGAATGTCGTAGCCAGCACCATTGTAGACGGAGTAGACTGGTTGTGGCTTCGTCATGTCGAAGTCAAAAGTCTGTGCCGACACACCAAGCATCAGCACAGACATGAAAGATAGTAGCAGTAGTTTGTTCATTGTTTTTTATTGTGTTTTAGAAGATAATCATCGAGAGGATGTATGCCACAATGGTACTGGTGAACACGCTGATAAGACCTGGCATCATGAACGAGTGGTTTAGCAGGTATTTGCCGATAACCGTCGTTCCTGAGCGGTCGAAGTTCACGGTGGCGATATCAGACGGATAATTCGGGATGAAGAAGTAGCCGTAGACGGCGGGTAGTACACCCAGCAGCACCGGTCCGGCAATACCCAGCGAGTATGCCAGCGGCAGCATGGCCACAACGACGGCGCCCTGTGAGTTGATGAGAACCGACACAAGGAAGAACACCAGCGCGATGGACCACGGGTAGGCAGCCACAACGTCGGCCAGCATCACCTTCATCTCGTCAAGGTAGTTAGAAAAGTACGTGTCGGCTAGCCACGCAATACCGTAGATGGCTACCACGGCCACCATACCAGACTGCCAAACTGGACCGGCGACAGCCTTCTTTGGCTGTGCTTTGCAGAAGATAATCATCAGGGCTGCAGCCGAGATCATGACAATCTGAATGACGAGGTTCATCTTCAGCGGCTTACCTTCCCATGAGGGCAACAATGAGGGAAAGGCAGCAAACATCACGATGACCAGCAGGGCGGCAAGGAAAATAAAGACGGCGTTCTTCGACTCACGGGCAATCTCCTTGTCAAGTGAGGTGGCCGAATTACCATAGATGTAGTTGTATTGCTCGGGATCCTTCAGTTTGGCTTGGAACTGCGGGTCTTTGTCAAGGTCTAATCCGCGATGGTAACTGGCTGTAGCAGCTGCCATCAGACCACACAGACAGGCAGGTATCGAAATCATCAGGACCTGAGGAATAGTAATGTCGAAACCATTATCGTTTGAAATGGACACGAAAGCGACGACGGCGGCTGCAATCGGCGAACAGGTGATGCCGACCTGTGATGCGATAGAAGCGACGCCACAAGGACGTTCCGGACGAATACCTTTTTTCAGGGCGATGTCGCAAATGATAGGCATCAGGGTGTAGACGACATGGCCGGTTCCCACGAGTACCGTCAGGAAGAATGTGCAGAGAGGTGCCAGGAATGTGATGCGGTCTGGATGCTTACGCAACATTCTCTCGGCTATCTGTATGAGCCAGTCCATACCACCCGAAGCCTGCATGATTCCCGCACAGGTGACGGCGGCGATGATGATGTAGATGACGTCGGTCGGTGGGGTACCAGGTTTTAGACCGAAGCAAAAAACAAGGAGTGCCAGGCCAATGCCCGAGATAGCGCCAAGAGCCAGCGAACCATAGCGCGAACCAACCCAGAGTGCACCAAGAACGATGCAGAGCTGGAGAATCATCGAAAAGGTAATCATAAGCTTTTAGTTATTGGTTTAATCGTTTTTATATTCTTTTCTCTTTAATAATGCCGTGGCGGTAGGCTCTCAGAAGCTGGCGCAGGTCGTTAGCCTGTTCGCGCAGTTCCTCGCCTTTGTCGGTATCGGCCACAATCATGCGATGGGCTGACATCTCCACAATCTGAGTCGTCGACTTGATGTCAGTACCACGTATGATAGCGTCCTTCGTCGATGTAAAAGGCTCGTGCTGAACCAGTTCGAAACCACGACTATGGTAGACAAGCGTATAGCCTGCGATGCCCGTCTCATGGTGGTAAGCCTCGGAAAAACCACCATCAATGACCATCAGGCGTCCGCCAGCCTTGATGGGATTCTCACCCTTGGATGCATGAACGGGTACATGACCATTGATGATATGGCGATTTTTCCCACTGACGCCAAAGGCATTGAGAATACGGTCGCACACTTCGGCATTATCACGCAGGCGGAAATAGGCTCCCTTCTCTTCCTTATACGTGTCCTTATCTTTAAGGAAATAGCGTTCGAAAGTCGCCATCTTTGATTTGTCAAAGAGTGGAGAGTCCTTACCACACCAGAGATATAGGAAATAGTCACGGGCATAGTCGCGTGGGTATTCGTCCGTAGCACCTGGGCTGGAATTGAACGCTGCGCGCACCATCATGCCGATATTATGCATCAGGTCTTTACCGCTATATTTCCTGCCAGGATAGATTTCCACCTCCTTCAACGAGCCGTCGTCGTTGAGGGGAATGCTGGCATGGAACAGCAGATTAGAATTGCTGATAGTGTACATGCACCCATGGGAAAGCAGAATGCGGATATGTTTCTGGAGCTTTTCGCTGATGCGGAATGAGTGGTGTAGCTTCTTCATGAGGTCAGCCTCTTCCGTAGTGAGTACATTATGCTCTTGGTTGTTGCTGATGGTTGGGAAATGGCACGAACACATCTCGTATGCCTTACCATCGATGGTACAAGACTGTTTTTCATAGTCAATACGGTCGAGCATACTGCGGTCTGCCATTTGCCATTCAGGATGGCGGGTGAATATCTGAGCCTCCTCCTTGAACTGAATGACGGTAATAGCCTTGTGCATCTTGGCTGTCAACTGTCGTGTCTTCTCATCCATCGTGTTGCCTGGCAACAACTTCGGCAGGAACTCCTCACAAGGGTCGTCGCCATAGGTGTCAAGGGCGAAGGTGGCAAGGGGTACAAGATTAATGCCATACTCCTCAATGGTGGCCAGGTTGGCATAACGCAGACAAAGGCGCAGCACATTGCAGATGCAGGCATCGTTACCTGCCGAGGCCCCCATCCAGAGAATGTCGTGGTTGCCCCATTGAATATCCCAAGAGTGATACAGGCGTAGGGTGTCCATGATTTTGTGCGCACCAGGTCCTCGGTCGTAGATGTCACCTAAGATATGCAGTTGGTCAATCGCCAGACGCTGAATGACGTTACATATAGCTACGATGAAGTCATCGGCACGGCCTGTAGAAATGATGGTGTCGACAATAACACTGACGTAAGCGGCTTTGTTGTTGTCGCCCAGACTCTCATGAAGCAGTTCCTCGATAATGTATGAGAACTCCTGCGGTAAAGCCTTTCGAACCTTCGAACGGGTATATTTTGATGACACGTCACGGCAAACCTTGACTAACTGGTGAATGGTAATGTGGTACCAGTCGTTCATGTCTTCTTCCGTAGCTTTGATGAGTTCCAGTTTCTGCTCGGGATAGTAGATGAGGGTGCACAACTCTTTCTTCTCCGACTCGCGAATGCTATTGCCGAAAATCTCGCCCACCTTGCGTTTGATGTTGCCTGAGGCATTCTTCAGTACATGCTGAAAAGCCTCACTCTCACCGTGGATGTCAGCCAAGAAGTGCTCCGTGCCCTTGGGCAGGTTCATGATGGCTTCGAGGTTGATAATCTCCTTCGCTGCGTCAGCAATCGTTGGAAACGACTGCGAGAGCAGGTTTAGGTAGTGCATGTCAGGTGTGTTCATTACATAGCTTGTTTCTCGGCTGCGAAGATACAAAAAATCGTTGGAATGAGCGAATGATTTAGCAAAAAAAGACCGACATGAAGAAAAAAAACATTTATTTGCGATTATTCAGATGCGCAGATGCGTGAAGAGTTGCTGACGCAGACGCTCTGTTTGTCTGTCGTTGACAGGTATGGCAGGCAGGAATCCTTCATCCAACAAGGTCAGTTCTGTCAGCAGTTGTAAAACATGGCGGAAATAGCGTATTTGACGTTTCTCAGTCAGACTGTCAATAATCTGTTCATCGTCACTCTCTGGACGACGTAAGGTGCGGTCCAGTTCAACAAGCTGTCGCAAAGTCAACGGGCCATGATGCATTTCGCTGACGATGCCTTCTACGCTGTGAGTTTCAACTTTGGGCTGCTGATAGTCAGTTGGCAAGTAACTCTTAATATGTGAAGTTTCAATATATGGAGCCCGTAGCCCTATTATGTGGATACCTCGGTCAATAGTTGTTCGCACATTTTCATGGTCGGCATATACCAACAACTGGCGCCAGTCCGTTTCACTAATGGTAGGTATGGTTGCCTCGCCAATCCATCGTTTGTCGCCTGTTATACCCGCTTTAAGTAGTAATGTCAGCAACTGCTTCGTTTGGGTATTCATTAACTCAATGGTATTTGAGTCCATGACTTTGCGATAGACCTCTTGTGTCTGTTGGCGCATAGCCTCTGGGGTGATACTATTCGTTATAACAGCATTGCGAATGGTTTCGCAGCGTGGATTCCAGCCTAATTGTCCCAGACTAGTTGTCTCTATTGGTCCGTGAGCGATGAGGACGTATGCACTCTCAACCATCCGTCGTTGCCAGAGGAGTGTCTTACTGAGTTTCTCGGTCATTTGTCGCTCGTTGATAACCCAAGGTTCCAGTCCGCCATGTGGTGTCATCACAATACGTGCCCCCTGTCGGTGAGCCTTCATGGCCTGTCTGACAATGTTATAGCGCCAACAACCATGGACATGGACGATGTCGGGCTTATCATTGAACGGCTCCTCATGTTCACGCAACATGGTTACATGGGCTGCTATTAAAGCGTCGTCGCTGGGATAGAGGTGAAGGATCTTCATAAACGCTGCAACTTGGTCGTTTCAAAGAATTTCAGTATCTCATGTACATAACAGGAACGGACAATGATGAAATCATATTCGTGTTTCAGACCACGTAACCATTGACGTTTGTCTTGTTTGCGACGGTGTTCCGTCTTACTGACTATCCGACGGGCATCATTGATATTGTCATAGCACGTCAGCCGTATGTCACCCGTCTTTTGCTTGACGTAGGCAAGCATCAGAGGATTCTCTTCCGAGCAGTTGTCTGCCAGTTCGGAGAGCCATGTATCTGATGCTGGAATAGATTCTGCATCAATAAATATAACCCACTCATTTTTAGCGGCTTTTGCGCCAATAGTGAAAGCAAGCCTTCTGGTGTCTCTTTGGAAATGATACTGTGGTACGAAAGTAGAATACAGATGAGGGTGCTCTGCTTTCAACTGTTCAAGTACATCAGCAGTTTCTTCGGTAGAATGTTCGTCAATAACGATAACCTCGAAGCTGTCATACTCTTGACTTAAAAGTCTTGGCAATTCACGTCGTAATAATTCAGTCTGGTCATGAATGGCCATGACCAGACTGAATTTGATGGTATCTTTACTCGTATCTGTATTCATGGATTATAGATTTCCTAAACTACAGGTCTTCATCCAGATAGGCCTTGGGTAATTGTCGGCAGTTGTATTGTGACGCCATGATTTCTCCGTAAGCCCCGGCCGAGCGTATAGCGAGCAGATCGCCACGCCGAGTTTTGTTCAGGTCTATTTGCTTGGCAAAAACATCTGTTGATTCACAGATGGGGCCCACCACATCGTATGCCTCGGCTGGTTCTTCACTTGTAATATTCTCAATCTTGTGATAGGCCTGATAGAGGGCCGGACGTATAAGATCAGTAAAGCCTGCATCGACAATGGCAAACTGCTTGACAGCACCTTTCTTTATATATAAGGTGCGAGTAATCAGCGAGCCGCATTGCGCTACGACTGCACGCCCCAGCTCGAAGTGTAATGTCTGTCCAGGACGCAGGCGCAATTTCTTGGCATAGGTATCAAAGTATGACTTAAAGTCGGGTAGGGGAATGCGGTTAGGATGTTCGTAGTCGATGCCGAGTCCACCGCCGACGTTGATGTGCTCCACTCTGATGCGATGGCGTTCAAGTTCGTCTTGCAACTCGTTGATGCGGTTACAAAGTGCCTCAAAGTCGCTCATGTCAAGGATTTGACTTCCGATATGGAAGTGTAGTCCTACGACCTTTATGTTCTTCAACTGCTTGGCATGTTCGATGACAGGCACCATGTCGCGCATCGCAATACCAAACTTATTCTCTGCCAAGCCTGTCGTGATGTTGGCGTGTGTATGGGCACCGACATTAGGGTTGAGTCGGAAAGCCACACGTGCCGTTTTCCCCTTTTGCTGTGCCAATTCGTTGATGACATCCAGTTCGGGTATGCTCTCGACATTGAAACAGAAAATGTCTTGCTCCAGTCCGATGTTGATTTCCCAGTCGCTTTTCCCGACGCCGGCAAAAACAATCTTTGAGCTTGGGAAACCGGCTTTCACACAAGCCTCTATCTCTCCGCCGCTGACGCAATCTGCCCCCAGGCCGGCCTGGCGTATGATGCGCAGCAGCTGCGGATTGGCATTTGCCTTGATAGCATAGTGAAGATGCCAGCCCTCATGCTTGGCCAGTTCGGTATTGATAGCCTCTAAAGTCTGACGCAGCAGAGCCGTGTCATAATAATAGAAAGGTGTCCTAAGGGTTTGGAACCTCTCTATAGGGAATACTCCTTTTGTCATTTGTGCTGGTTGCTGGCTTAATTATTAAAGAGGTTGTCGCTCAGACTCTGTAAGGCGCGCTTCTTGTCTTCTTCCTTGATGAGGAACGAGATATTGTAATTCGAACCGCCATAAGATACCATGCGTACGGGAATGTTCTGGAATGCATCCATGACACGGGTCTCGAATCCGATATTGGACCAGTCAAGGTCACCAACGACACAAATGATACACATGCCGGTATCTACAGTGACAGTTCCGTATTTCTTCAGTTCGTCGACGATTTCTCCGAGATGAGCGCTGTTGTCGATAGACATAGAGACGCCAACCTCCGAGGTACAGACCATATCGATAGGTGTCTGGTAGCTCTCGAATATCTCGAACACTTTGCGCAGGAAACCAGTAGCCAGCAACATACGGCTTGACTTGATTTTAATGGCGATAATGTTATCTTTGGCAGCTACAGCCTTGATTTTGCCATATTCAGTTTTGTTCGAGATGGTTGTTCCTTCAGCATCAGGATCCATAGTGTTTAGCAAGCGAACAGGGATTCCTGCATACTTGGCCGGCTGGACACAGGTAGGATGAAGAATCTTGGCACCGAAGTAAGCCAGCTCGGCAGCTTCTTCGAACTGCAGCTGATGTACGGGCGCTGTCTTGTCGACCACACGTGGGTCATTGTTGTGCATACCGTCAATATCCGTCCATATCTGAATCTCCTCTGCACCGATGGCAGCACCGATAAGTGAGGCAGTATAGTCCGAACCGCCACGTTGCAGGTTGTCAATCTCTCCGTAAGCATTACGGCAGATAAAGCCTTGCGTGACATAAACCTGCTGACCTTCGTTCTCTGCCAGGATTGTTTGCAGCTTCTCCTTGATGTAGACGGGATCCGGCTCAGCATTCTTGTCTGTGCGCATGAAGTCAAGCGCATTAAGAAGCACGGCCTTGATGCCCTGTTCCTTCATATAGTTGACTACCATATTGGTTGACATCATCTCACCCTGAGCAACAATGGCCTTCTCTTCGAACGATGTAAAAATCTCCTTGGTGAACGAACGCAGGTAGTTGAACTCTTCTTTCAAGAAGTCAGCCGTTGTCTGTTTTGTCTCAGCCCCTGTGTAAAGCTCATCTACATGTTTCATGTATTTAGCTTCCAGACGGTTGATGACCTCATTGGCTCCATCAGGATTCTTCTTGTACAGGTAATCGGATATCTCCACCAGCGAATTGGTTGTTCCAGACATAGCCGATAATACGACGAATACAGGCTCGCCTGATTTCGTGACAAGATTTGTTACCTCCTTCATTCTTTGCGGTGTACCTACAGAGGTTCCGCCGAATTTCATTACTTTCATAGTTGTATTTTTTTTGATCCTTAAATTCATTTCAATCCTTAAACTCCTCATCACTAAGTAGCTGACTGTAATCTTTGGTCACTTCCTGCAGGTGTTCGTCAGCACATCGATAGACGATGCCAGGGTAGCTGTCTATCAGATGGCGGTTATGTGTGGTCAGTACCACGGCCGTACCAGTTTGTGATATTTCACGTAATAGCTGAATGATAGCATCAGCCGTTTCCGCGTCAAGATTGCCTGTCGGTTCGTCAGCCACAATCAGTTTCGGACTGTTCAGAAGAGCGCGTGCAATGACGATACGTTGCTGTTCGCCACCTGACAGCTCATGCGGCATACGGTCGATTTTGTCTTCCATCCCGACTTGGTGTAACACCTCATCAATGCGCTCCTTGATACGTTCTTTGTCTTTCCATCCTGTTGCCATCAATACGAAACGCAGGTTCTGGAAGACCGTACGGTCGCCCAACAGCTGGAAGTCCTGGAAGATGATGCCCATTTGACGGCGCAGTTCCGGGATGTCACGCCGATGAAGTGTCATGAGGTCTTTTCCGAAGACCGTTGCTACTTCAGCACTTTCCACGTCCATCTCGAAATAGATGGTTTTCAGCAGAGAGCTCTTGCCGGCACCTACTCGGCCGATGAGATATATAAACTCCCCCTCGTCAACGTGGAAGTTGATGCCTTTGAGTACCGACTCTCCATCGAGATGGCATATATTGACGTTCTTGAAATCAATCAGCATATCATTTCTTAATTTTCAATTATCAATTGGCGCTTATTCCATGGTACCAGCGGCTTTTGCTGCACGCCGTTTCTTGTCCCAGTTGGGGTCATGGCGTTTCTGCAGCTCACTTGCCACGTCCTCTATCCGCAGTCCTTTGCTGGTCAGCAGCACAATGAGGTGATAGAACATGTCTGAGGCTTCGTAGATCAGCTTGTCGTTAGTGCCGTTGGTTGCTTCGATAACGGCCTCCAAGGCTTCCTCACCCAGTTTCTGGGCCATGCGGTTGATGCCGTCCTTGAACAGACTTGTTGTATAACTGCCTTCGGGCATCTCTTCGTGACGGCGGTTGATGAAGTCCTGCAGTTCGGTCAGGAAGAGTAGCGGATTTGATTCGTTCACCTCGCCCCAGCATGTGTCCGTGCCTGTATGACAAGTGGGACCGTCGGGAGTGGCCTGAATGAGCAGGGTGTCGTTATCGCAGTCCACTTTCACGTCGACCAGGTGCAGGAAGTTGCCGCTGGTCTCACCTTTCGTCCACAGCGTCTGTCGCGAACGGCTCCAGAACGTGACCTTCTTGGTTTCTATGGTTTTGTTGAATGCTTCTTCATTCATGTATCCTAACATCAGGACTTTGCGTGTTTGTACGTCCTGAATGATGGCCGGCACAAGTCCGCCGCACTTTTCAAAGTCTATCTTCATTGTTTGATTTTACTATTTTACTATTTGACTATTTTATAATCTCACGTTTATGCCTTCAGATTTCAGATAGGCCTTCAGTTCGGGTATGGGTATTTCACCGAAGTGGAAGACGCTGGCAGCTAATGCGGCATCCGAATGTCCTTCGATAAAGGTATCCCGGAAGTGCTCCTTAGCCCCAGCACCGCCGCTGGCAATGATAGGTATTGAGAGGTTGTCGGCCAGTTCGCGCAAGGCTTCGTTGGCGTATCCCTCCTTGACGCCGTCGTGGTCCATGCTTGTGAAGAGAATCTCTCCGGCTCCTCGTTCTTGTGCCTCGTGTGCCCACTCGAAAAGGCCGCGTTCTGTCCGTTCCCGGCCACCTTTCAGATAGCAATGCCAACCGTCGGCATCGAAGCGGGCATCAATGGCACAGACGCAGACTTGCGAGCCGAAGCGTTGCGAAATCTCGCTGATGAGTTCCGGGCGTCTTATGGCTGCGCTGTTGACGCTCACTTTGTCGGCTCCTGCGTAGAGCAGTCTTTCCACATCACCTAGTTCGTTGATGCCGCCCCCAACGGTGAAGGGAATATTAATCTCTGCAGCAACACGGGTAACCATCTCCGTGAATGTCTTGCGACCTTCGAACGAGGCTGTGATATCCAGGAAGCACAGTTCGTCGGCACCTTGTTCGCTATAGGCTTTTCCCAACTCCACGGGGTCGCCCGCCGAACGCAGGTTGACAAAGTTCGTGCCTTTGACGGTTTCACCATCTTTCACGTCCAGACAAGGTATTATTCGTTTTGCTAAACCCATTATCAATTATCAATTTTCATTTATCAATTGACGAAGGTCTATGCGGCCTTCGTAGATGGCTTTGCCAAAGACGACGGCGGGGATGCCGGCTTCGTCCAGAGCCTTGATGTCGTCAAGACAGGACACACCGCCGCTGGCTATGAGGTGCAGCTCCGGATATTCTTTCATGACATTCCTGTAGAGCTCAATGGCCGGTCCCTGTAGGGTACCGTCTTTGGATATTTCCGTGCAGAGCACGTTCTTCACACCAGCGTCCACATACTTCCTAAGGAAGGGCAGCAGGTCTTCTGTCGAGTCCTCCTTCCAGCCGTTGATGCTTATTTTCCCGTTCCTCACGTCGGCACCCAGTATGATGCGGTCTTCGCCGTACTTACCCAGCCACTCTTCAAAGAGGTCTGGCCGTGTGACGGCAATAGAGCCAATGGTCACCATGCTTGCACCGGCGTTGAATGCCTTCTCGATGTCCTCGTCGGTCTTGATGCCGCCGCCGAAGTCGACGGTGAGGCTGGTCTCCGATGTTATCTGGCGGAGTACGTCGTCGTTGACGATATGTTTCGACTTGGCTCCGTCAAGATCAACAACGTGGAGACGCTTGTAGCCGATGCTCTCAAACTCGCGGGCCATCTCCAGCGGTTGGCCGTAGACGGTCTTCTGGTCGTAGTCTCCCTTTGTCAGGCGAACGCATTGGCCTTCTATGATGTCGATGGCGGGTATCAGTTCTATCTTCATGGTCAATTATCCATTATCAGTTGTCAATTGGAGAAAATTCTCCAGGATTTTCTCTCCCACCTTGCCGCTTTTCTCCGGATGGAACTGGCAGGCGTAGAAATTGTCCTTATGCATCGAGGCCGAGTAGGGCAGGATGTAGTCGGCGGTGGCGATGGTGTTGGCACACACTGGAACGTAGTAAGAGTGGACGAAATACACATAACCTCCCCCGACCCCTCCCAAGGAGGGGAGTGCCTGCGGATTGTAGAGGCCTTTGAATATCGGGTTCGGGGTTCCCTCGCCTTCGGAGAGGGTTAGGGTGAGGTTTTGCCATCCCATGCATGGCACTTTGTCCTCGTGTTTCTCGGGCAGGAATCGCTTCACCTCAGCGTCGAAGATGCCGATGCAGTCGGTGTTACCCTCCTCGCTGTGACGGCAGAGCAGTTGCTGACCGACGCAGATGCCGAAGACTGGCTGACGAAGGTCGCGGATGACCTCGTCCAGACGTCGGGTCTTCAGGTAGCTCATGGCCTCGCCAGCGTGGCCTTGTCCGGGAAACAGCACGCAGTCGGCTGCCTTCAGTTTCTCGGCATCGTCCGTCAGCAGGGGCTCAATGCCCAATCGCTTCAGGGCGTTCACCACCGAATAGATATTTCCAGCGTTATATTTTACTATCGCAACCTCCATAAAAACTTCAATTTTTCAATTCTACGAAAAGATGATGGTTTTGTTCTTATAGGTGAGGATTTTACGCTGGATGTGCTTTGACACGGCGTGGCTCAGCACAATCTTCTCCAGGTCCTTGCCCTTCAGCACCAGACTCTCCGGCGTGTCCTTGTGGGTGATGCGTGTCACGTCTTGCTCAATGATGGGACCGGCATCCAGTTCGGCCGTCACGTAGTGGCTCGTCGCACCGATAATCTTCACGCCGCGCTCATAAGCCTGATGATAAGGCTTAGCACCGATGAAGGCCGGCAGGAACGAGTGGTGGATGTTGATGATGTGGTGCGGATAGGCGGCAATCATCTCGTCGCTGATAATCTGCATGTAGCGGGCCAAGACGATGAACGAGACATCCTCCTTCTGCAGCAGTTCCATCTCGGCCTTTTCCACCTCGGCCTTGTTGGAGTGGTCTTTCTTGATGCTCCAGACGTAGTAGGGGATACCGAACTGCTCAGCCACATAGCGCAGGTCTTCGTGGTTCGACACGATGCACGGTATGTCGCAGTTGAACTCGCCCGCCTTCCACCGTGCCAGCAGGTCGTAGAGACAGTGGCTCATCTTCGACACGAAAATGGCCATGCGCGGGCGTTTGTCGCTGTAGTAGAGCGAGAACTTCATCTGGTAGCGCTGGGCATAGAGGGTGGTCAGGTAGTCGTAGAGTTTGTCGCGCGGAATGAGGAATCCTTCGAGTTCCCACTCGATGCGCATGAAGAACATGCCTTCCACCTTGTCTACGTACTGATCCAGGTAGACGATGTTTCCTTTATTGTCGGTGATAAACTTGGTCACTTCCGAAATAATGCCCTGTTGGTCGGGGCAGTGTAAGAGCAGTATGGCTGTCGGTTTCATCTTCTTTTTTACTGTTTGTTGCTTCTTTAGCGCGCAAAGTTACAAATAATCAGCGAAACAGCCAAAAAACGTACCTATTTTCTTTTTGGAAAATACTTGGCCCTTACTATGTGAAAACTGGCCTTCATGAAAAATAAAGCAGCATTTTGCGCTAAAATAGCTTAAAAGATGATGGCGGAACCAATTTTTCTTTGTACCTTTGCAAACTGTTAAAACGCGTCAGCGGGCTCAGAAATGGCCTTAAACGCAAAATCGCCCTTTTTCGGCGCAGTAAAAATAGCAAATTATCAAATCGTAAATAAATAGTAAATCACCAAATCGTCAAATAGTAAATAGTCAAATAGTAAAATATAAAGATGGATCAGACATTCGACAACGACAGAATTATCAAAATTAACATTGAGGAGGAGATGAAGTCCTCTTACATCGACTACTCCATGTCGGTGATTGTGGCCCGTGCTCTCCCTGATGTCCGTGACGGCTTCAAGCCCGTACACCGCCGTATTCTCTACGGTATGATGGGTATCAACAACGTTTCGACACAACCTTATAAGAAATGTGCGCGCGTAGTGGGCGAGGTGCTCGGTAAGTACCACCCCCATGGTGACGGCTCCGTCTACGGTGCCCTCGTCCGCATGGCACAGGACTGGAATATGCGCTATACGCTGGTTGACGGCCAGGGTAACTTCGGCTCCGTCGACGGCGACTCTCCGGCAGCCATGCGTTACACGGAGTGCCGTCTCTCGAAGATGGGTGAGCACATCATGGACGACCTTGACAAGGAGACCGTCGACATGATGAACAACTTCGACGACTCGCTTCAGGAGCCGACGGTCATGCCGACGAAGGTGCCAAACCTTCTGGTGAACGGCGGCAACGGTATTGCCGTGGGTATGGCTACCAATATGCCGACGCACAATCTGGGTGAGGTCATCGACGGTTGCTGTGCCTATATTGACAATCCCGATATCGATACCGAGGGGCTGATGCAGTACATTCCCGGTCCCGACTTCCCGACGGGCGCCTACATCTATGGACTGCAGGGTGTGCGCGATGCCTATGAGACGGGCCGCGGACGTATCGTCATGCGTGCCAAGGCCGAGATTGAGAGCGGCGACGCTCACGACAAGATCGTGGTGACCGAGATTCCCTACGGTGTGAACAAGGCCGACCTCGTTGCCTATATTGCCGAGCTGGCTAACCAGCACAAGATTGAGGGCGTGGCCAACGTCAACGACGAGTCTGGTCGTCAGGGTATGCGCATCGTGGTCGACTGCAAGCGCGATGCCAATGCCAACGTGTTGCTGAACAAGCTCTTTAAGATGACGGCTCTACAGAGCTCATTCTCAGTTAATAACATTGCACTCGTAAAAGGTCGTCCCCGCCTGCTAAACCTGAAGGAGTGCGTCAAGTATTTCGTCGAGCATCGTCACGACGTCACCATCCGTCGCACCAAGTACGACCTGCGCAAGGCTCAGGAGCGTGCCCACATTCTGGAAGGTTTGATTATCGCCGTCAACAACATTGACGAGGTGGTACACATTATTAGAAATAGTAAGACGCCCACCGACGCCCAGCGCAACCTGGAACAGCGCTTCGAGCTGGACGAGCTCCAGTCGAAGGCCATCGTCGACATGCGTCTGGCACAGCTCACCGGCCTGCGTGTCGAGCAGCTGCACCAGGAGTACGACGACCTGATGAAGCTCATTGCCGACTTGGAGGAGATTCTCAACAACCCCGAGCGCTGCAAGGAGGTGATGAAGCAGGACCTGCTGGAGGTGAAGGAGAAGTACGGCGACGAGCGCCGCACGGAGATTATTCCCTTCGACCACGAGTTCAACGCCGAGGACTTCTATCCCGACGATCCTGTGGTCATCACCATCTCTCACATGGGTTACATCAAGCGCACGCCGCTGGCAGAGTTCCACCAGCAGGGCCGTGGCGGCATGGGCTCTAAGGCTGCCCGTCACCGCGACAACGACTTCACCGAGTACATCTACCCGGCCACGATGCACAACACGCTACTCTTCTTCACGAAGAAAGGTCGCTGCTACTGGCAGAAGTGCTACGAGATTCCCGAGGGCGACAAGAACTCCAAGGGCCGTGCCATCCAGAATATGCTGAACATTGAGCCCGACGACGCCATCAACGCCGTGCTGCGCATCAAGAACTTCAACGACGAGGAGTTCCTGAAGTCCCACTATGTGGTGTTCGCCACTAAGCAGGGCGTCATCAAGAAGACCTGTCTCGACCAGTATAAGAATGTACGTGCCGCCGGTGTCCGCGCCATCAACATCAACGAGGGCGACGAGGTGGTAGGCGTACGTCTGACCAACGGCCACAACGAGCTGCTGCTGGCCAACCGCAACGGTCGCGCCGTCCGCTTCGACGAGAATGCCGTCCGCACCATGGGCCGTGTGTCTACCGGCGTTATCGGTATGCGCCTCGACGGCGACGACGACGAGGTGGTGGGCATGGTCTGCGTGAACGATCCTCAGACCGAGACCATCATGGTTGTCTCTGAGAATGGCTACGGCAAGCGCTCCGAGGTTGAGGACTACCGCATCACCAATCGTGGTGCCAAGGGTGTGAAGACTCTCGCCATCACCGAGAAGACCGGCCGTCTGGTGGCCATCAAGGTGGTGACCGACGAGAACGACCTGATGATTATCAACAAGAGTGGTGTGCTGATTCGCCTGAAGGTGGCCGACGTCCGCGT
>Ga0310694_10002355_pt1 | contig 19532 bp, 16 predicted proteins | sample 174DNAGHGhighgp2_FD_203884 | JGI IMG/M metagenome (GOLD analysis project Ga0310694, IMG submission 203884) | Sheep rumen microbial communities from Palmerston North, Manawatu-Wanganui, New Zealand - 1742 DNA GHGhigh gp2 (v2) (version 2) | ecosystem: Host-associated > Mammals > Digestive system... | reverse complement strand
TGTCTCACTTCGCATCAGTGTCATTTTGCCACCCTTTAGACGCCACAGCACAGCATAAAAGAAACGAACTACATCTCCCCTTTTTGAAGAGTAAGTCGCTCTATTTCAGTGCTTTGATAGCCTTTCGACCAGCGCAATGGGCACTTTTGCGGCTGCAAAGGTACACATTATTTATAAATTACACAACACTGAAAACCCGTTTTATAACATCTTTTAAGATTATTTAAGCTTTTTGCCTTTGTGGATATACAGGCCTTTGGCTGTTGGCTTACAAGATTATACAAATAAATGAACTATTCTTCCCCTCTCCGGCGCAAACGCCCAGAAATGACCGAGTGACCAAAATGACCGATTCTTCGGAATGCCTTTATTTAGGGCTATTCCCAGAGACAAGACACAAAAAAAAACAAATCGGGCCCACCAAACGGTGAGACCGGATTTTTTTACTGGCCGGACTTGAACCTAAGCTTCTCAAAACTGATTTCTGATATCTGATTTATATAACCCCTGCTTTTCCAATTGGAAATCATGGGTCTCAACCCTTTATCAGGAAGCCCCTGCTGCCTGCGCACCCTTCTTGCATCTTCAAACGAGAATACATCTGGCAAGTCCAGCAAGAGGTTATGCGGACCGCGTCGTCCAGAGGTTTCGTCAACATTGTTTGCTTTTCGGATGGCGTCGCCGAAGAACTGCATCTTACACCACAGGTCGTAGTTCAGCGACCAGCGCACGAAGTCCTCGATCGTCTTCTCCCACTTGCAGCCGTTGGCGACGTACAGCACACAGGCCTTCAGCCAGGCGATGACACAGGCTCGGAACGACAAGTTCCAATACACCTCATCCTGCGACAGTCGGGCAAACTCGGCACACTCCTGCTGCAACTTCTTCGCCAGCCTCGTTGCCTGCGGACAATCCACAAAGCCTCGGGCGGCACAGAGGTTGTCGATGTACGGCTTCAGGGCTTCGTCAAACGCCGCGTCGTACTGTCCGTAAACGGGCTGTTCAATGCCAATCTCCGACTCCGGAATCGTACAGAAGTTGATACGGCTTATCGGTCCGTCGGTCAGCACGTTGCGGAAATACCGCTGACCCTTCTGAACGGTGGTACAGGCGTTCCAATTGAACCTACAGCGCGGACGGGCCGTCACCGACTGCGTACCGATACGCGTCTGACCGTACTCCGAATCGGGGTCGAAGGCGAGGCACATCAGCTGGAAGTGCTGCTTACCCGTCGTACCCTTCAGCTGGTCGAACAAATCCAGCTCGTTCAGCTTCACATAGACGAAATGGCCCTCACTCTCGTCCATTCGCGTCACCAGTGCCGGTTTCGTCATATCGGGGTCGATGATCTGAATGACCAGCCCTTCCGGGCGAACCAGCTTGTCCTTGTTGGCACCCTTCTTCTGGCAGTCCTTCTTCCACTCCCGCTCGCGCTTCTCGTTCTCAGCGTCGCGTCGGCGGATGTCGGCCATGATGTGCTTGATAGGCTTGTCGATACACCCCTTACCGGCGCCCGTACCCGCCATCAGGATGTTCATCAGCGTCGCCTCGTGCTCGACATTATCCGTATATAGGAACCTCACCTCCTTCAGATGCGTACCCAGCGCAGGGAATACCGCATGGGCCACTGCCGGACGGTACATCTGCGGCGTCTTGCTCGTCAGCAACGCAATCAGCCTCGGCACCTTCTCAGGCATCTCCGGCGGAGTGGAAGTCTGAGGGCTAAGGGCTGATGTCTGAAGGCTGATGTCGGAAGTCTGAACTCTTCCATCTTCCATCTGACATCTTCCATCAAGCGCAGCGAGCGTGTCTCGCAAGCGCTGCGGCATTCCTTCATACTTGCTCGCCAGCGCATTCTTGATTTTCTGCCGCTTCTCTTCCAGCGGGAACCCGTCGTAGCAGGGAATAACCTGATCCAACCATTCGAACGACTTGCCGCAGATATGCCTCAGGTCGCTTGCCAACTGGAACGTCAGCGTGTCCCGGTCGCCCTCCGTCGGCTCATACCCGCCGTTATTCACCTCCCAATACTTCCGGATGATATCCTTGAAGGGGATACCGTGATATTCCTTCGGGAACTGCTTTCCTGACGGCTGAGGGCTTAAGTCTGACGGCTGAGGAACATCATCCATCTTCCCTCTTCTCTGCTGGGCAGGGTGTGGCATTGCGAATTCATCAGACCTCTCCAACGGCCTGCCGTCCACGTCCAGTCCGCGGTTTAGGAATGCCTCGCGGCGCTCCTCTAACTCCGTCTCGGGGATAGCCTCCAGCCAGTGCTCCGAGCGGTACACCTCTTCGTCGATACCTGTTAGGTATATAAACCGCTCTGGAGTAGTACAAGAAGCATCATAGGGAACGTCTTCGAGTTCGGCACAGAATGCCTGTTGTGTTTCCTCGATGGTCTTTCCGACAGGCAGTTTGATATAGATATGAACCTTCTTACGCGCCGAATAGGCAATGCGCAGTACCATATCCTGCCAGTCGCCACCCTCCTCGCTGTTCAATTCCAGCGCACGCTTGATGGCTTTGTCCACCTTCGAGAGATCGTCCACATCGACACACGTCATAAACGTAAACGCCTCAGGGATGATGTCAGCCTGTGCGCGGTGGTTGTTCCTGAATGCCGAGTAGTGCGGACAGATAAAAGGCAGCCAGTCCTTTACCTTCTCGTTGCCGGCACGGATGTCGGCCACCATCTGCCTGAGCCTGTCTTCGGAGAGCAGCCCGTCGAGTTGCTCCGAAGTCCAGGACTCTGCATAGCCACGGTTGTCTTTCCTGCGGTCGCCCGTATGCTTAGAGTTTACTGCTAACTGTTGTTTCATTCCTACTGCCTGATAGTGTCAATATTTCCATAATGCTCACTCATGAATGCTGCGGCCTGCGGAGCCTCCTGCATCAGCCACTTACTGAAATTAGCAAGGTCTTCATCATGTACCAAAAACGTAAAGCGGTGCGTCCCGTCCTTACACTTCGACACGCTACTGTGCGATAGCCTGTACAGCGTCTTCGCCTGCGAACGGGGTATCCTATGCCTTGTAAACTCAAAGGCGCCTGTCGAGAGCATCTGTCCGTAGCCTAGTCCGCGGAACGGCTCTACTTGTCCTACACATGGGTTGTCAGGCATTACCTGCACGTAGCTTGACCCACTCTCCGTCTTGCTGATGGCAACCTGCGCATTCAGCGTCGTAGTCTTAATAATCTGATTCAATGTTCTTTCCTCATCGTCGAAAATTTTTAATTAGCAATCCGTTCAATCCGTGGTTTAGTTTAACGGTGCAATATCCCTGGCAACTACATCCTGGTAGTACGCCCCGTTGCTTTCGTGCGTGCGGAATTCCAGACTTGCAGCCACTACCGACCCCTCCGCAAACCGACATTGCGCCAAGTTGCCGAACATCACCGCAAGGTATTCGTCCGCATAGTCACCACCCAGCTCTTTCAAGCGGATGTAGCACTTCGCCAACTGACCACCTTCTTGTTTCTTACTTGGGACCATCATTGGATCACCCTGTCCCGTTACTTTCAAAATTCTTGTCTCCATAATAAAAATACTAAAATCTAAATGTTTAAAATTACTTATTGCAAAATATAAATTCTCTAATTCTCTAATTCTTGATATAATATTATTCGTGAGATTCGTGCAATTCTCTCTTTGAGAGTGTGGCGTTGCGATTGTGTTCGTTACTCAAAAAAACGTCTTGCTTCCCACTCGCGTCTGCGTTCCAGCCCCTTCAGCTTCTTGCCTCCGGCATACACCCACTTCTTGAATTCGCGCTTGATCTGGTTCTTCGAGCCACCTCCGCAAATCACCTTCAGCAGCGTCGACTTCTTCAGGCGGTCGATGCCTAGGTTGAAGGCAAACGACACCAGCGCATCAAACTGCCCTTCCGTGCGTGCGATGTTCAGCTTGTTGACGGCCTGCTCCACCGGATACAAGTCCTGCAACAGATACTCCTTCGCACAATACTCTGAAATTTTGTCACCCGGGCGCACATCCTGCGTATGACCATAACCAATAGTCCAGACGCCTGCGGCATCCTTATACGCTTCCAGTCGCAACCCCTCCATCAGCATCAGCTGATTCAATAATCGTTCACTTCTAATCATAATTTTTATCTCCTATAATTCTAAAATGTTTCAAATTTCGCATTCGCTTACTTTCTAGAGGTGAGTGGTGAGTGGTGAGAGGTAAGAGAATAGTCTCTGTGCTCCCTGATTCTGCATTATTCTGTGTTTATCTAGCATATCTCTCACCTCTAACCTCTTACCTCTATTTATTATTTCCAACTTTTTTCAAGTGTTCCGCCATTTCCCATTTCCGGCAAACGTGCCCTGACGCCACTGCCCTCTTGGTCAACCTGCACAGCCGCTTCCTCGACATCAGCAGTCGGTTCCTGCACGACGCGCAGCATTCCTTGACGACAATTCCGTACTGGTTTCTTGTAAAATTTGCATCTATTATTATTTTCATACCTTTATTTAAATCTCTTTTTTAAAGAACAGCCGGGCTTCACAGCTGGGCTGGTTGCGCGGTAACTCTTTACCACTAATGTCAAATTCAATTAAGACCCTCACAAAAATGAATAAAAGCTCGAAAAAAGCTAATAATCAAATTCGAAGCAAATATGAAACAAATAAGAACACATTCCTTTTCTTAGTTCTCCTCTTCGTCTGGCGTTTCTACGAACAACTCCTCATAATACGCCAACTGAGAGTCATAAAAACTATCTATTTCCACATGGAAGTGTCTTGCCGCATCCTTCAAGGCAGCCAGTGCCTTTGCCATTCCGATGGCGGCTGCACCAAAGCCCTTGTAGTCGTAACAAAACATTCCGAACATACTAACAATGCTGTCACCAAACATCTCACCTTTTCCGACCACCAGCTCGGCATCTTCAATAATGTGACTGTTGGTTCTGTTCTCTTTGCCAACGCGAACGTTGGACTTCTTGAAATTTTTCTTGTTCATAATCTTATAAGTTTAAAATTAATAAATAAATTTTCGTTTGAACCAGCGTACTCAGGTGTTTGTCGAGAGCGTTTCCGTCTGATTTCGCTGCAAAGGTAGGAAGTCTTTTTCAGACCAAATGGACGTTTTTGGGCATGTCCAGCCTTTTGTCCAGCCAAACTTTCGTTTTGTCCAACTTCCTGTCCAACTACCCTTATTTTATACTTTTCAAAGCACTCAAAAACTGCCTGACTACGTTTATACGGCGGAGTTTCTCTGTTCTCCCATCAGTATCAGTAAATACCCAGTCCGGGAACTTACCTACAACCTTACAATTCCACGCACTAATCGTCGAACGACAGGGGACATTCTTTACGCCCACAAGACTAAGGTAATCCAAAAATTTCTTGGGTGAGCTAAAAGCAGTTAAATCAGGTACCACACCGTCATTAATGGCTACCATAATCCAAGTATAGTCAAAAGGATTGCGGAGAACATCATTTGTCTCTAAAACCTGTAAGGCTAACGACACCCTTCTGTCAAGATCGCCCAGTCCGTCATACTCTATCGGACAATCTTTATTGCATACCAACTCTACCTCTGGCATATGTGTTACCAGTTGTTCCACTAATGTTACCATGTCATCAGGTATTCTCAGTGTTATTTCTTTCATAATGTCCAAGCGTTTGTGAGATGTGTGTGATGCCGCGCGCTGACTCCTAGGATAACACCCCACAACAACTCGGATTTAATAAATAAATGTACACGCGAGGCTTCAACCTCGCTGTACTTTCCGTTCTAAGTCCCGCTGGGCCCACAAAGAGCACCAGCAGGATTAATGAGAGAGTAATTACTTGACACCAAGTCTGCGTTCTCTTAACTTACGCGACCATTTATCAAAGTATTCAAAGTCATCGACATCTTCGAGCCAGACGTTAAGCATAGCATCGAAAAGACTCTTGGCATGAATATCTGACTTCTCTAAAGACTTCAGAAAACTTGCCGTAGCTCGTGTCAATCCAAAAATAATGGCAGGTACGTGTTCCTCTGCTGCTTCCTCGCATTCGATGCAATTCACAACTTCGTCACAAAACAACTCGCCGCTGAAAGCAGCCTTTATCATAGCCGCCTTCACTTCGCAATCACAACTATCGCTGCGCTTGCGGAAAAAGAAATTAATCTTCTTCATTTTATTACTTTTTATTGGTTAATGCCCTCTGGCCTACCAGAGTTCCTTATGTGCAGTGTTTCAAAGAGCACCGCCGAAAGTCGTTTTCAACTTCCGACGGTGCAAAGTACCAGCTTACTTGGGTATTATCCAAGTAAGTAGTTAAGTATTTTATTAAGGTAAGTTGCTGAAAATCAGCGTATAGCTAATTACTTACTTGATTTCTTCAAGTAATTGCGCTTTTTTCTGCTCCTCAAAGAGCGTTTTTATAGTTTCAAATATGGGTTTTTCCTTGATATCTTTGGTTTCACTCATCTTTTGAATGAAGGAACGTTTTTGACCTCTTTCGTTCTTTTCTCCGAATACAAATTGAAAAGCAGGTTCGAGGTCTTTTTTGCGTAAGTAGCTATCATTGAATATATACTTATCGACAACACAACCAATAAAGGGGCATACCTTTGTAACCCCAATTGCGTTGTCACCAGTCTTGCCATCAAGATAACCGATAATGAGTTCAGGATATTTTTCCTTCACCTCATCCATCACTTTGCCGAATAGTTTACCTTCAAATCGAAACTCATAAATGCATTTATTATGCTTGTTGTCATCGTACTCAATCTTCTCGCCATTCCTGTCTTCGGCCTTTAGCATGATGCGTTTCACCCTATCCACAAAGTTATCTACAGTTTCATCCTCACCTTGTGGCCTCGTTTCTGGATGTGCAATCCAATCTAATTCTTGCTGAACAATCTCCAGCAATAAAACGATATGGAAGAATTTCTTGCAAACATCAATGCTGATACGGTTATCATAAATGTATTTACCCAACGTGGCATATTCGTTGAAACTGAAAATGTTCTTATTCAGAGGACAAAGCTTCTTAAATGCGGCATACCATTTTAAGGTATCAGTAAGGTCTGGTATCAGGGTTTCATCCTTGATGACAAAAAACTGTAAATCATCTTCTGCTGGGACGTGCATTCTGCTCTTTATAGCATCGAGAAATCCTGTGTTGAATAATTCCAAAAGCAACTCTCTTCGGCGCTGGTACAAATCATCAACATCCGGTTCTGCTACAATTCCTTTAAGCCAATTATTGTGGTCTGCTTTAACCACTATAATATTCAGCTTAACATTCTTGTACTCCTCAAACAAAGAAAGATACATACCTGCGTAATCATCCTTTTTCCATGTTTGATTATTTGTGAAATTATGAATTTCAATGAGGGTCTTTCTCAGTTGTTTGATATTCTCCTCTATTGCCAATTCAAACTCGTAGTCTGAAATTACGTCTTGCGATGCTATAACGGAAGACATAATAATCTTATAGCGGTCTATATCTATATTATTCAGACGCTCACCAAAAGCGTCCTTCATATAGTTTGCGTAGGTTTGTGCAAAGGGGCTATTATTACCTATTCCAAAGGTTGAGGCAGTCACCGCGTAATTATCTTCATCAACTTCTTCCTGCTTCTTCCATTTGACTTCATCAGCCCATTCCAGATAGTCAAGGTCAGAATCATCGATCAAAGATGGCCCTTGCTTCATTTTATTTAGTAGATTCTCAAAGCGAAGACGTATCTCAAAGGAGTCAGCCAACAAACGGAGCATAATAGCCTGCTGTCCAAACAAGGTGATGCTTGCCCGGTTCTTATATTCAGCATTTAGCTGCTCTATGATCCTTTTATAATATCCCATCTTTTCAAGAAAGAGTCGCGGACACCTTTGATATACAAAACATCATTCCATCAAGGTAGCTACTCCCATCATTCATGACTTATCTGAATACCGCCAATGCCCGCTCCTCTTATTTGGTGCGAGCTGGCAGCCGTTCTCTTCACGAATGATTCTGGAATGTCCTCTGTCAGGACAATGTAGCTAATGATGGAATGTTCGAAAAGCCGTCGGTTGCTCTTTCCTGTTATATCTTACTTTTAACTCTTATCTCTAAACTATATATTGTTACTTTCTATCAGATTAAAATACTTCTTAAAGAACGCCTCCAATTTCTCGATGACGGTCTTTTTCTTCTCAGCTCTCTTGCCTGCTCCTGCGCCAAAGATGGGCATTGGCGGCAATATGTTTGTAACAGCCAGTCCGCTCGTTGTCACATATTCATCCTCAAAGGACTGCTGCATGAACCTAACAGTCTCGTCATGCTTCAAGTTCTCGTCGGAAATAATCTGTTCCAATTCCTGTTTACGCTGTTCAATGATATACTCTTCCCATTTGTCGAGCACGTTGTTGCTGTCTGGAGTCTGTCTCTCAATAAACCTCTCCACCAGTTCCTTCTTATCTTTCAGGTCTGGGCTTGCATCCAAGGCTTTCTCAATCTTAACCCTGATGCTGGCATCCTGACAATTCGACTCGTGGTATTGGGCCACCAGAGCAAGGATAAAATCAATGCCTATGCTTACCTGCTTCACCAGTTCCAGCTCATAGATCACTTCATCGTCAATGGTCTCGCTCTTGCCTCCCTGTTCTGCTTTTTCTTTCTTATAAATTTCGTAGTGCGAGTTATACCAGCCCAAATAGTCCTGCATCTTGAACTCGTTGAAGTCCAGCTTTTCATCGACCATGACCTTGTCAATAGTAAACTCGTCGAAACTCGTCAACAGGTTCTGCATCTTCAGCACAGCACCCATCAACTTGATAAACTCCTTGCGTTCTTTCTCGCTGGCTAAGTCCTTCAACTTATTCAGTGGGAACTTCTCCAGTAGCTGCTGGACTAACTCTACATAGCCAGGATAGTGTTTCATCTGGCCATTCTTCTGCATTTCGTCGTAGCCGTTGTAGTAATCGTCGAAGGGACGCATCAGCACTATGCCGCTGGCATCCTTATCGCCAAACAGCCCCAAGCACTTGTTGGTGGCTTCTTCCAAATTGCGGAAGCAGACAATGTTACCACAGTTCTTGACGGCATTCAATATACGATTAGTACGTGAGAAAGCCTGTAGCAGTCCATGCATCTTCAGGTTCTTATCTACCCAAAGCGTGTTCAGCGTCTTGGCATCGAAGCCGGTTAGGAACATACCCACCACAATGAGTATATCCACCTGCTTATCCTTCATGCGCAGCGACACATCCTTATAATAACTCTGGAACTTGTCACCATCCGTTGAGTAGTTGGTGCCAAACGTATCGTTATATTTCTTGATGGCAGCGTCCAGTGCCTGACGGCTGTCACCGTCCAACTGTCCTATGCCCTCTGGGTTCTCATCTTCCAAAGTGCCTGTTTCATCCTCAGCCTCATTAGCGGCGTAGGTATAAATCATGGCGATGGCTCTTTTCTGGCTTTCGTCCAGTTCCTCCATCTGCTTCATTAGCTCATTGTAGTAGGCAATGGCAGTAGGGATAGAGTCAACAGCCAGTATTGAGTTGAAGCCTCTGGTCTGTAACTTCTGTGTGCGCACAGCCTTGGCTTTTTTGCCCTTGCGCACCATTTCAGCCACATTCTTCAGATGACTCATGCCGTAGATGTCGGCTTGCTTGGTTTTTTCGTCGAAGTGGTCTAAGATGTATTTCGCCACCAACTTGATACGCTCTGGCTTCTTCCAGGCATCGTTGGTGTCAATACCCCAAACCTCTTTCGAAGGAGCATCCTCCTTCATCTTCATCGTCTTGATGTAGTCCACCTTGAACTTCAAGACGTTCTGGTCGTTGATGGCATTGATGATGGTGTAGGTATGCAACGCCCTTGTGTGGTTGCCTCTTTCGTCAGGCTCACCACCAAACACCTGTGCCGTTGTCCTCAACTTGGGGTCTGCACTGGTTCCTGCATTCTCTGCAAAGATGGGGGTGCCAGTAAAGCCAAACATCATGTATTTCTTGAAAGAACGGCGTATCATCTTCTGCATATCGCCAAACTGCGAACGGTGGCACTCGTCGAAGATGATCACCACCTCTTGCTTCATCACCTCCTGCAGCACTTCATCTTTTCCAAGAATAGTGGGCTTCATCAGATTTGCCAGTTTCTGTATGGTGGTGATGATGATACGACAATCTTTGTCTTTCAATTGTTTCAGCAAAATTCGGCTACTGCTGTTAGAGTTGGCACAATCTTTCTCAAAGTTGTCATACTCCTTCATGGTCTGATAATCCAAGTCCTTTCTATCTACCACAAAGAGCACTTTCTTCACTCGTTCATCCATCGAGGCCAATTGTGCCGTCTTAAATGAAGTCAGCGTTTTGCCTGAGCCTGTTGTGTGCCAGATGTAGCCGCCTGCCTGCGTAGTACCAAGCCAACTACGATTATTCAATGCCTGGTTAATACGTCGCAAGATAGCCTCAGTAGCTGCTATCTGGTATGGGCGCATCACCATCAGATTCTTATCTACAGTAAACACACAATAGCGAGTTAGCGTATAGAGCAACATCTTGCGATTCAGGAAACGCTCCGCAAAGTCCATCAATTCTGCTACACGATTATTGTCTGTGTCCGTCCAATAACTCGTAAACTCAAAGGAGTTGCTTTCGCGTTTGCTGCTGGCCTTGCGCACACTGCCCATTTCCTGTACGTGGGCATAGCGTGAGGTGTTACTGTAATATTTGGTCTCAGTACCGTTGCTGATAATGAATATCTGTGCGTAATCGTATATACCGCATCCTGCCCAGAAGGAGTTGCGCTGATAGCGGTTTATCTGGTTGAAAGCCTCCTTGATAGGTACACCTCTGCGTTTCAACTCTATGTGAACCAATGGCAAACCATTTACAAGGATGGTCACATCGTAACGTGTCTTGTGCGCACCTTCGTTTTCCTCGTATTGGTTCAACACCTGCAAGGGGCGATTTCTATGTATGTTCTTTCTGTCTATGATGCAGATATTCCTGTTCTCGCCGTTATCCATCGGCAGGCTCAGGATGTTGTTATGCTGAATGATTTCAGTCTTATCCTCTATGGTCATCTGTTCACCAAGTAGCATCACCTTCAGGCGTTGCCACTCGCCGTCGCTGAGTTTGATTTCATTCAGCAACTCCAGTTGTAGGCGAAGGTTATTTAGCATGTCTGCCTCGCTGTTGATGTACAGACGTTCATAGCCCTGAGAAACCAGTTTGGCTATGAAACTCTCCTCCAGAGCCTGCTCACTCTGGTAGGCACTCTGCTCCTGCTGGGACTGCTCATAGCGGCCCATCACAATCATCGCGCCTTCATCGGCTATATGAACATACTTTTCCATAGACACTCACTATTTAATCATTTTAAGAAGAGCCAATATACAAATTATAAAGAAGATACCGATAAATGCATAGTGCATAAACAACGCTACTAATGGTATGAGGACGATACAAGCCAAAATGAGATACACCCAAGACTTTGCATCTGGCATATATGAGATTTTGGTTTTCATTTCAAATGTCGTATCTTTAATACTCCTAACAAAACCGAGACTAATCAGGTATTTTACGTTTTCAATATATTTCGACTTATAATCCAAATACCCATTGGTATCTAAATTATAAGGAGATATATGATCAGGTGCCTCATTTATCACTGCTAACGAAAACATAATCTTATCCTTGGAAGAGGTAACAATATCTGAACTTTTTGAAAATATATAGTTCCTGATTCCAGCGCAATTTCTAGCCTCTCTTAAATTGGTGATACATTCATAAGCTAATTTGTCGGAATACTCTTGTGAATTAAATAATCTTTCAATATTTTCGTTGAGGAATACGTCCAGGCTTCTCCAATAAATTTTGGTATCATCCGACAGCATATTAATATCGTACCAAGTATTCGATACTAAATCTTCCTTTCCCAATCCATTATAGTTAAGGATAAACTTCCAAAGGACTCTATTGTATATTCCTATCATATCCTTGACAGATGACACATTCTGCATCGTTAATAAATACTCAGCATAATTAGTCCTGTCGGTATCATGTTCATACCAACTATCCAAATATTTAAGTAAATTATAGCAAGAATATGATTGGTAATTACTCATATCACTCAAATGTTAGAAGTTTCTCGCGATAATATTCATACTGCTTCTGGCGAAGGTCACGCTCCTCCTGAAGATTGAAAATAAGTGAAGTGAAAACTTCGAGTTTGTCAACGATAGTTCTCTGCTTTTCCAAAGAAGGGAGGGGGACTTCAAAGTTTTTAATCATCTGTAAGTTTAATCCTCCTCTTGTGCCATCTCCTGATGAAATTCTGCGTAGTTCATAATATTGAGAGCGCAAATAGTGATAAAGGTAGTCACTGTCAATTAAATCATTATTTGGCACAACAGCGCACAATGACTGATTTGTACAGAGTCTCGTTCTTGTTATTCCAACACTTCCTCTTGTCTTACCTTGACCTGCCAAAGCAATAACAATAGAATTTAAAGGAACCATTTTTGTTGAACTGCTATTATATCCAAGTTGAGTTATCTTCTTTTCGACATTTTTTATTTCACCTTGATGAACCTCTCCAGAACTCATCCAAGGAATATCTCCATCATCCCAAAATTCAGAAACCTTTGTAGAAGGAGTCGCACCAGCAAAGACTTCCTTCGCAATTTCTGCTATTTTTACATAATCAAAATCTTCTCCACTAAATATGGATATATGACAAAACTCGTATTGTTGTTTCCTTAATTCAATTTCTTCGTCAAGTTTTGATATTATATTTGTAAATACATCAAGCGTGTTAGCAATTCGTTTCTGCTCAGATAAAGAGGGTATTGGTATTTCTATTGATTTAATAGCTCTGAACGGGAGATTTCTTCTGCCAGTACCTTCAACACCTTCACGATTTCTCAATAATTTCCTCATCCCATCATAAGATAAGAAGTAACTAAGTAGATAGGAAGGCAAACACTTTTGGGTGTTAATGCTGAAGACAACATCGATAGGACTTACTATGACAGGGCCTTCGTCTTTAAGATAACTTATAGAACCTACATCAATCCTTGAAGGTGAATAAACAAACCAATCTTTTTCGACTATATAATAGCCAGACGTATCATTGCTTGTTACATTCGTTTTTGCTTTAAAAAAGCTTTTTGTAGGTACAAGCCCCTTTTGGGTAATGCTATATGCATTCTCCGTTATGTGATTTTTATTCTTCGCTTTTTGTATGGTGGCGATATCACCTAACTTCATCCACTCCACCATATCAATAATCTCCTATTTCTTTTATGATAGCATCAATTTTCTCGTAAAGGAGATTTCTTTCATCCACAAGTGTCCCTAATCTCTGATTAACTTCTTGTATGTCAATTTCGCCTCGTGTATCTTCACTCTCTACATAGGCTGCGACACTTAGGTTACATCCATTTGCTATGATTTCATCTGTTGTAACAAGTCTGCTAATATAATCTTTGTTCTCACGTGCAGAATAATAACCTAGAATATTCTTTTGATTATCTTCAGACAAATAGTTCTTATTTCCTTCTTTGTAATACTCTCGGCTGGCATTGATAAATAGAACTTTATCATCACCTGCGCGGCGTGCTTGTTTTTTTAGCACGATGATACATGTTGCGATATTTACACCAAAGAAGAGGTTTTCAGGCATTTGAATGATGGCGTCAATTGCATTCTCTTTCAGTAGATACTCACGTATTTTCTTTTCTGCTCCACTCCGATACAGTACGCCTGGGAACTCTACAATTGCACAACAGCCTGTGTCTTTCAGATGATAATACATGTGTAGTACAAATGCCATATCAGCAGCATTGCCTGGAGCCAATATGCCAGCATCTGCATAGCGAGGATCATTCATCAACAACGGGTTTTCTTTACCCACCCATTTCAGGGAATAAGGAGGATTGCTGACAATGCAGTCGAAACAGCCCTTTCCATCCTTCACCATATCAATATGCTCTGGATGGAGTAGCGTATCATTAAGACGAATATCAAAGTCGTTATAGTTCACATGATGCAGAAACATATTGCTGCGACAAAGGTTGAAGGTAGTGGGGTTTATCTCCTGACCATAAAACTTCAGTCCTTCTAATTTACGCCCATGAATCTTCTGGAACTTCAGCAACAGCGAACCACTGCCACAGGCTGGGTCATATACGCGCTTGATGTCCTCAGTTCCCCAAGCTGCTATTTCTGCTATCAGTTCTGACACCTCCTGAGGCGTGAAAAATTCACCACCACTTTTTCCTGCTTTTGAGGCATACATCTTCATCAGAAACTCGTAGGCATCGCCAAAAGTATCGTTGTGGTTATCCTCCAAGTGCTGGCTTAAATCCATTTCGTCCACACGCTTCAGCAGCTTTGCCAACAGTTTGTTGCGGATACCAACGGTATTGCCAATCATGGTGTTGTCAACAGCGAAGTCACTAAACAGTCCTGCAATCTTCTCTTTCGAGGGCTTGTCGCCTGGCGAACTTTCGATGGCCCTGAATATCTTTCCCAGATGCTCATTCAGATTTTCATCTTGTTCTGCCGTTTTCAGCACGTTTTTGAACAGTTGCGAGGGCTTGATAAAATAACCCATTTCGTCAACAATCATCTCGTGAGCCGTCTCTGCTTCTTCGTCACTCATAGCTGAGTAATCAAAATTATGTACGCCTGCTGCAGCTTGAAGTTCTGCCACATATCGGCAGATGTCCTCAGAGATATATCTGTAGAAGATTGCTCCAAGCACATACGCCTTAAACGTCCATCCGTCAACAGCCCCTCTAAGGTCGTTGGCTATCGCCCAGATGGTACGAAACAGCTCCGTTTGTTCTTTTCTATTTGCCATATCTTAATTTATTTATCTCTTCAAAAGCCAGTTATCTTCCCAGACCGCTGGCGCTCACTACATATTGAAAAAGCGTCACGTGACTACCACGTGTGCATAATTCTCTGTTAAAATGGTAATTCTGCATCATTTCCGAAAATATGAGGAGAGTCTTCAACATGAACATAGCGTTGCCGCTCAGGTCTCTCATGTTTTGTCTTTCCAAGACACATACCACCTATTACAGTGGCCCCTTCTCTTTCCATCGCATCCTTATATCTCAGCATCGTGCCGCCTTTTGTCACTACATCATCGAATAGCAGGACATAGCGGCCTTTGAAATAGTTGTCGTCATATTTAATAACAGGCTGAATACTCCTGCCTGTTGTGTTCCTTGGGTCTTTTTTAGACATTCCGTCTTGTACGATGTGAACATGTTCGTATGCATTATCCATACCTGTTTCTTCACACAGTCTATCTGAAAACTCCTCATATCTGGCAGCATTCTTTGCATTTGTAGATGCTGGCAGACATACCAAGGTTAGGAACTGCAAGTATTCCTCGCCAAAGGTTTCGCTTAGTTTCTCCTTTATTTGTGGAATCACCTCGTCTAACGTTGCCTCATGGTCTTCAGGGTCTATTCCCTTTTCAGGGTCGTTCTTGAAATCCCATACTGTGTACCTGTCATCCCACTCACTTTCGCTTGCTTCAAAGTCACAGGTTGTAGGATAGTAATAGAATAGCCATGTGTAGTAGAAATCACCAAATAGGCACTCCCAATCTTTTACATTATTAACAAGCACGCTCTTGGCGGTGCGTTGAAGCCTGGCTCTCTCTTCTTCTTTGCGCTTTTTCTCTGCCAGTTCTTCTGCCTCGCGCTTTTTTCTCTCTTCTTCTTTAGCGCGTTCCTCTACGGCTTTCTTTTCAGCCACTTCGTTAGCTTGTTTTATGATATCAACCATTTCCTGCCTATCATAGCATTTAAGCAGGCTGATATAACAGATTAATGGCTGTTTGTCGCGATTGTCTTCAAAGATACGGACACAATTGAAATTTAAATCACTGTTTTCTGTCATCATGTCGAAGATGACAATTTTTCGCTCTGGTTTGTCATTTAAATAGATTGACTTTTCACCATGTGGTAAACTTATTGGCAAAGGAGAAGGTGAGGTTATTATATTAGCATTGCCTAATCCTTCTATTATTTTATTATAGTGGTAAGACAATGCATCAGAATCCCAGCCTTCAATGTTATAATTTAGATATACCAATACATTATCATCTTTGCGCAGTTCTTTTATAAATGCTATTATTTTCTCATATACACCCTGAGTAAAATACCTTGTTTTATTTTTGAAATATGGTAAGTTGATGAAATTATTTTTGACATATTGCACGTTTGTGTAATCTAAGTCTTCACTTAGACACAGACCATCTGCGAAATGCTGCCATACCAGCATATTCATATTTGTTGGTTTCCCTTCCTTTGTGATAGTTGATACCTTTGGATAATATTTATAGAATCCAAAACCAGGCATGGTTTTCTTTGCAATAGCTACACATTTTTCTGCAAAATCGAATTGTTCTTTAGACCATTTTTCTTCCTTCTCAGAACGTATCTTTTGGTTTTTCTTTACCAATAGCATTGCGTTCTGCAATTCCCATGTCTTATCATCCCATCCAATAACTTCAGGTATTCTGCTTCTGCCATAACGCTGGCGAGCGTCCCAAGTACAGTACTCGTTGTATGCTTCAGGAAATTTTTCCTTTATGTAATTAAGTCGCGCACTTTCCCTCATCTGGCGCTTTCCTTCATTGATTGAATTTACATTCGCTACAATGAACCAGATTACGAATACAACACCTATGATAATAAGAAATGTCATAACAATTAACGTATTAAGGTTAGTATTTCGCGAGGATGGATAATGGCGTGACGATAGCCGGATGCTATAAGCTCCTTCTTCTCTTTAGTACCCCAGAAACAGGCTACGCTTTCAATATTGGCAGCATTGGAGGCCTGAATATCAATTACCCTGTCACCAAAAGATATAGCCTGCTCGGCTGTGCATCCTAATTTTTCCAATGCTACAAGCATAGGCTGTGGCGCAGGCTTACAAGGCTTGGCATCGTGGTAGCCAATGATTTGTGTAACAGGAATATTGAAGTGCTGTACGATGTTCTTAACGTATGTGCCAGGCGAAGTGCTAACAATAGCAGCAAGTATATGGTGCTTGGCTATAACGTCAAAAATCTCCTGAATACCATCATAAAGATGGCACTCACCAATCTTGGAATAGGCTAACTGCCAATTCCTTTCTGCTCGTGCCTGCTCCAGCGGAGTTGTATCAACGAGCGTCAAGTCGAGGTCGAAGATGATACTACGCATGGATTAATCAAATAAACCAGTTTTTACAGGCTGAACATTCTTTAATTCATTTGCAATGGCATCAATATTGTCAGTCTCGCTGATATATTTTGCGCCATTGGGACGAGAGGCCAAATACTCGTTGCCCTGCGTTTTTTCGTGAGCAATGGTATAGGCATCCTGATATTTCACAACATAAAGCGGTTTCTGTGCTGCGAGTGTGGAATGTACTGCGTGCATAGTGCCGCCAGACTTGCCTGTCTGAATAACAAGAGTAGCTTTTGAAAGCCCACTTTGCAGACGATCGCGTGCCACAAGATTATATGGAGTCAGGCTGGTGCCAATGGGGTATTCTGACATGAGCAATCCTCCTTCCTCCAAAATTTTTGCTGCCAATGACTCATTCTGAGGTGGATAAATAGTTGTCAGACCATGAGCGAGAAACGCTGTCGTCTTGCCATGAGCCTTTAATGCGCCACGATGGCCGCAAGTGTCACAACCAACGGCGAGACCAGAAACGATATTAAATCCTCGCTTTGCGAACTCAAAGGCAAGATGTTCGCCAATACGTTCACCTTCACTTGTCGGCTCTCGTGTTCCTATTACGGCAAGTCCAGGAAGTGACGCAGTGGCTATATCCCCTTTGTAATAAAGAAGAATTGGCGCAGAAAGATTCCCTTTTTCATCAACTGTCTTTAGCAATTGCTTTGGGTAATCATCATCAAGATAACTAACAGTTTGGATTCCGTTCTGCAATCCTTCGTCAATGATACGTTGGGCAATACTTGTTTGATGCGATACTTCGTCGTAAGTAACCTCTTTTAGACGCGGCACCAACTTATTGGCTTTTGCCATCGTCAGGAAATCGTGAAGGTCACGAGCAGAAGTGATGCTTAATTGTCTTGCCTCTAAAACCTCAACTATACGCTGTATGGTTTTATTGCCTACGCCGTCTAAAAGGCTGAGGGCTATTACTTGAAGGGTAGTAAGTTGTGTCATAAGTCGTTCCTCCTCCAAGTTTAGAAATAAATATAGGTTTCACCATCCCATTCATCGTTGACGGTGATGCCTGTAGTAACTGTTGTTTCCTTGATGGTGTAGCCATAAAGGGCTGCGGCATCGCGCAGGTTCTGAAGCGTGGGGTCAAAATACTTATCTTGACGGCTCTCAGGGTGACTGCCCACATAACCACCAAACTTGTGGGTGAAGTTGGTGATGCTGTCGAGCGTGGCCTGCGGCAAGTTCACACTCTCATTAAACATGGAGTGCATGGGGGTGAGTTCTTCCATCACCTCCTTCTCGCAACTGGCAAAGGCCAGAGGCAGAGCAATGAACATTAACGCAAAAGCCCTGCCACAAAAGGCATGGGCCTGATGTAGCAGGGCAGGGATTGCCGGCCTGAAAGCATTGCTGTTTATGTGATTGTTACATAACGAAATGGGGGGGGGGCAATAACTCCCTGATAATCAATGTGTTATGTTGTTTCTTCTGTATATTCATATCTTCATTGCCACATGTTTAATGCAGTTATATGTGGCAAAGATACGAAAAAGTTTTCAAACAATAAACGTTTTTACTCAAATTTTAACTTTGTTAAACTCTGTCATGACTTGGCCAATCAAGCAAGCATGTTCTTCGACCTTAAGGTGCGAAGTGTGGCGTTGCATTGGCGCTCGCTGCTCCATCGTTTGTCACATTATTTAATATAATGTGCAATATTTCCACAAGCGGACATGTGCACGCCGTATCACCGTATCACCGTATCACCGTAACATTTAGTGGGTTTAGGATAGGGGAAAATAACCATATAAATTTTATATTATATATATAATTATAATTATATATATAATATAATTATAATACCCTTTGTTTTCCGCATTTCGCAGATAGCAGATGTTACGGTGATACGGTGATACGGTGATACGGCGTCAGAGACAGCACGAATAGCCTCTCGAAATTTGACAAAAACAAAATTGCATTTTATGAAAAATAATTGGGGGAAACTATTGTTTTGCATCTGGATTTTTTGTACCTTTGCATCGTCAATGAAGATAAAAATTTGCGCCCCCACGAGAGAAATTTTTCTCGCCCACGGGAGAGATAAAAAAGTTCTGTGAACTTCTGGAGCAGCGAGAGCCATCAAGCTCGCTTGTTTGGCCGAGTCGTGACAGAAGTCAACGCTAGTTAAACTGGCGCGGATGACCTTCGGATTTGATAAGGAAGATGGAAGACGGAAGATGGCTGATGTCAGATGGAAGAGGTAAGATGTAGGCGCCACAGCGAGCCAAAAAATCTTGACACAATGCCCCGTTAAGCCTGAACCTTTAGTATAGAACCATGTAAAAACACAAGACAGTTATGGCACTGAAAGTAAAAGCTA
>Ga0310694_10002353_pt1 | contig 19545 bp, 23 predicted proteins | sample 174DNAGHGhighgp2_FD_203884 | JGI IMG/M metagenome (GOLD analysis project Ga0310694, IMG submission 203884) | Sheep rumen microbial communities from Palmerston North, Manawatu-Wanganui, New Zealand - 1742 DNA GHGhigh gp2 (v2) (version 2) | ecosystem: Host-associated > Mammals > Digestive system... | reverse complement strand
GCGTATGTTTCGGGGAATTGTGCGGAACTTGCATCGTCGAATATGTATAGTGGCGAAACGTTGTCGACATTGTCTTTAACCCAAATCAGGTGGCTGTTCTGGTTGGTTATGCCGTACATATAGGCGTTGAGGTATGCCTGCATACTGTTTTTCTGCCCGTTGTGCGACAACTCATAATAGATGCCGCTGTAGGGGCTGCTGGTGCGGCAGGCCCATTCGGCTGTTCCGCTGTAAATTTTCTCGGTGTTGTCGATGAGAGTCTGAAGCCCGTGAGCCACCGAATTGAACAAGGCGGCAATCAGACCGCTTTTCAGGAAGTGCGGCAGCAGCTTGCTGATGGTTGTTTTGATGCTTACTGTGCTCATGACTATTCAATTGTCAACGGCGAGCCGTCGGTTGTGAAATAAGTGAAATTGGTTAGCATTGCGTTGGTTTGTCCGATGTCGGGGTTGACGTCGGCGGCATCGAACAGAATGTCGAAATAGCCTGATGTAGGGGTTATTTTTCCCAGAATGCCGCTGTGGCGGTCGGCGCTGTAGCCGCTGCTGTAGGTGTACGCCTCGGCCTGCGTTATCTGCGCCAGTTCAACGCCATCGACAGCCATAATGGCCTGTGTGAGCCCAGCCATGGTCAGCTCGCCGTTGAACGGAAGCTGCCGCAGATAGGCGCTGATGGCATCGGTAATGGCCGAAGCCGTGGCGGCATCGTAAATCTTTGAATAGTCAATCCACAGCGTGATGTTGAATTGCAGAATGTCGCCCAGCTGGTTGACAAGCATAACGGCCACACCGGCATCTTTGAATTTGTTGATGTAGTTGAGCAGTGCATTGTACTGCTGTGTGGAGAGCACGGTGAACTTGTTGTCGGCGTCGGCTGTGGCCACTTTAATGACAACGCCGTAGTAGTTGTTCTCGCCGATGGTTATCTCACCCTCGCTCACGGCGCACGCCTTGACAATGTGTGCGTCGTCAATCTCGCTTTCGGTCAGGTTGCCGGTGTTCCACCGGTTTGTGTCGGGGTTGAACGACACACCCTCGCCCTGCAGGAAATCGGACACCATTCGCTGATACCATGCGCAGGTGTGGCCACGCTCTTTGTCAATCATTGTCTGCACCGCGGCAACGTTGGTGTAGCTAATCTGCTCGACAAGGTATATGGCCGAAGCAATGATGTAAAACAGTATGTTCTCGATTGAAACGGTAGAGAAATAGCTTTTAAACTCGGTTCCAAGGGCAAACCCGTAACGTTCCTGAACGGTTGGGTCGGCCATAAACGCTGATGTAATATCGGTTTTGATTTCTTCGATTGTGCGTGCCATGGCTGAAGTGTTTTAAGGTTAGTTTGCGTCTGAAAAACTTTCTGATTTCATAGAATTTTGTATTTAAGTGATATTTAAACAGATATTTTTATCGCACAGCAATATTTAGTTCATCCTTTATGTATTTTACTTTGTCGGGTGTTTTTTCGTTTACCGAAAAGAAATACTCAAATGGGTCATCCTTCACGGAGCCGATTTTAAATCGAGGGTATTTGTATTTCAAAAATTCCGAAAGAGTTTTAGTCATATAGTGTTTTATATAGCACCTGCGCGGGCGTTGGCAGTCGCTTTCTATCTCGCTTGTTCCAACACTTATCTCGCTAAAATTGCAGTCGCAATATTCAATGCCTTCTCCCCCAAACAAATGTGGCGACATAGGGAACACACCGCTTCTTTTTTTTAGAATGGTTTTGTAAACACGATTATACACTTCGACAGGCCTTAATATTCTTTCTGCAACTGGCTTTTGCTCGTTGCCGATAACAACACCATCATCGCCAAACACTTTCCAGTTTAATGCAACTGCGTTATATACAGATGGGATTTCTGACACAAACTCGTTAATGTTTTTATACCCATCAAGCACAATATACTCGTCAATGTCAATAAATGCACACCAATCATAATCTATCGGGTTTTGTAGAAAATCTTTATAAATAAATTCGTTGGGCACAACAATCTCCTGCACGTATCTTGCATCAATAATTGTTACATTCTCCATTAAAGAGCCATCAATAGATAGCGATAGAGGTTTGTCATCAACAAAACCATTATCATAGATGATTATATGGCTAAATCCAATGCCCAAATGGTATTTAATCCAATCGTTTATATAAACATCCTCATTACGAGCCAATGTGCAGATAATATTTTTCATGGTTAATAACCAATTATCAATACTGTAATATATCCGATAGCCGCGTTGCCAGCGGTGACTGTTAGCTTAGCATATTTTGATGCAGTAAATATTGTTGTTGTCCAGCTTGAATTTGTGTTGCCTCCGTATGATGTTGACATATTACCACCGCCAGTTCCGGTTGGCTGTCCTTGAGTTGCACTCAAAAAATACCTTTTTGACAAAGAGAATGTGAATCTTATATCATTGCCGTTTTTGCCTATTGTGCAACTATTATCAGGACCCATTAAATGAACGTACGAAAGTGTTGTTGAATTGATAATGGCAATCCCCATTGTTGGCAAACTTGCCTTTGGCGTGTAGGCGGCAAGGCTCTGGTGGCTTGTCAGGAACGTGGAGCCTTTTGTCAGTGACAGCTTGCGGGTGCTGGCATTGTACGATGCGGAAGTAACGGCGTTGCCCGAGCCCGTAACTTCCACACTGGTAGCGCCCGTGTCTGATGTCGGAAACGTGGTGCCCTTTGTCAGTGACAGCTTGCGGGTGCTGGCTGAATAGCTTGCACCTGTTACGGCGTTGCCCGAGCCCGTAACTTCCACACTGGTGGCGCCCGTGTCGGGGTTGGCGGGTATTTTGCCGCTGGTGACGGCCACACCCGTGACGTGTCCCTTGGCGTCGCGCTTCAGAGTCACGCCTTTCACAACGTCGATGTTCCAGGCGGCCGTTGCTCCGCTGGCGCTGGCACTCAACTGCTCACTGCTGTCCTCGGCGGGCGCATAGTGGTTGCCCACGGCCGTCACTTTGGTGTCGGTCAGCTCAGCGTTGGTGTCCACAGTCTTTTTCAGCTCATAGGTGCCGGCGGTTGGCACACCATTATTAATGTAGACAGGTTTGGTGGGGCTGCCCACGGTGTTTCGCGCCAGACTGGCAATGGCTGTCACAAGGTGACTGTTGATGTCGGCGGTCGAAAACGAGTCGGCAATGTCGGCGGGCGATGCCGGCTGCGCAACAGTGAACCGACCGCTGCGCATGGTGCGGTAGGGGTTTGTAGCGTTGTCGGCATACGTCTTGTTCTCTGAAGCTGTGTCGATGGTGAAATAGATGGTCTGCGCCGCCTGCGAGTAGGTGGCGGCCTCCACAAACAGCATTTCGCCCTTCCACATTACATAGCCTGCGGTGTTGGCCGCAAACTGGCCGTCGCTGATGGTGAAGAAATCCGAAGGCACATAAACCTTGGTGTCGCCGGTGGCGTTGAAAAACAGTTTTGCAAAGGCTGCCAGGTGCTCCACCTGCTGCTCAATGCTCTGAAGGTGCTCAACTGTAAGCGGGAAACCGCCGCTTGTGAAAGAATGCTGAATCATGGATGTAGAAGTTTAAAGGTTTAGAAGGTGAGATGTTTAGAAGTTTAGAAGTTTGGAAGTTTGGAAGTTTACATTGTCAATTAATGTAATGCGCTGTGAGAGTTATGGCGCCATTCTGGTTGATGTCAAGAAAATCGACAAACTGGCCGTCGGCTTCCAATTGCTCCATTATGCGGCGCTGCCATTCGTCTGTCTCGTGGTCGTTGAGCATATCCTCAATGCCCACGCCCGTGTTCTTGTTCTCAAATTCGCCGGGGTTGCCGACAAGCAGAAACGCCTGGTTCTGCCGTGTGGCGTCGGCAATCACCATGCCGCCGTCGCTCACGTCGATGTCGTAGCCGTTGCCGGCGGTGTTGGTTTTGCATTGTATTCCAAAGTGTCGTGCCATGTTGTTTATTGATTGAATGATTGATAGAAGTTCTCTAATTCTCTGCCACTCTACACTGCCATAGCGGCCATTCCGAGCACACGGTTCATTATTTCGACAAACCGCCGTTCGGTGTCGCTGGCGTTGTCGGCGGCGCCGCCTTCGTTATAGACAATGTTCTCGAAGAACTTGCCCAGGCTGATGTTGACCGTTGTCTGCTTTGAGCCGCCTGTGGCCACAGCCTCGGTTCCCTGTGCGGTGGCGTTGGATATGCCTGTTGCGGCCGAGCCTTTGGTGGCCGCCCTCAATGGAGCGTTCACGGCCTCGGCAAGGCTTTGGTTGGTTCCGCCCGATGCGCCGCCGTCCGAGTGGTCGGCCAGCCAGCTTGCGTGCCCCTTCTGCGCGCCCGTTCCGAATGCCTCGACAGCCGCGCCCGTCAGCCTGTTCCACAGTTTGATGATGGGGTTGAAAATCTTTGCCATAAAGCCCACAATCTTATCGAGCGCCGGCTTGACATAGTTGTCGTACAGGTTGCTGAAGAAATCGGTTATGGGCTTGAAAATCTTGGTGCGCACCCAGTCGAAAGCCCCGCCCGTTGCCGTGCGAATGCGGTCCACAACCGACAGCACCGAGTCGCCCACACCGTTGAACCATTCAACCACGGGCGTGATGATAGTGTCGCGCACCCATTGCGCGGCGGCGCCAACGGCCTCCTTAATGGTTGTGAACACGCCCACAACCGTATCGACAAGGCTTGTTATGCGCAGCCAGATGTAGGCGAAAAAAGCCTTGATGAGAGTCCAGGCGAAAACTGCACCGGCCTTCACAACCTCCCACACGCCCATGACCAGCACGCGGAAACCCTCGCATTTGTCCCAAAGCAACTTTATGGCTGCAATAACGGCGGTGATGCCAGCGGCAATCCAGCCGACAATAGGTATGGCCATTATGGCCGCGCTTATTGAGCGGCACGCGCTGACGGCAACGTTTTTCATAGCGGCGAAAGCCGCACCTGAAGCGATAGCCGAAACACCCAAACCAACCACTTTTGCTGTAGCTGATAAAATACCTTTGCCTTTGTCGAATGTTTTTACAGCCATACTTAAGGCGTTAGTCCATAAGGTTGCCAATTGCTCTTTAATAATGAGCGCATTTAACGCCACCTCTTGGGCAATGGCACTGATTTTTGCCGCATTCATGGCCACAGCCACGGCGGTAATTGCCCCTGCAAGCGTCCAGAACACTACGGGGCAGTTTTGTGCAAACTCAATAACTGCCGATAGTGCGGTTGTTATAGCCTTTATTGCGGTGGTTGCCACGTTGAAAGCGGTTGCAACAACAGCCATTGCCACACTTGCCACGGCTGAAAAGACATTCATGTTGTCCTTAAAGAACCCGACTACATTGGAAACAACGTTCAGAATCTGCTCGCGCTTGCTCTCAACATACGCCATTATGCGCTCGGCGATGCTCACAAACATGTCGGCCACGGGCGCGAATCCGGTTTTGATTTGCACAAACAGCCGCCCGATGCGTTCCTGAAGGTCGCCCACGCGGTTGGCCATCTGCTTCATCTTGCCCTCGGGGGTGGCGGCCAAAGCGGCGTTCATACCGCCCACACTTTCGGTGATAACCTCGGCAAGCGTGGCCACCTTCTCGGCCTCAGTTCCGTATTTCAGTATTTTTTCCTGCGCTTCGTCGAATTTGTAGCCGTAGCGGCTCAACGCACCCACCTGGCCTTCCATCACCTTGCCCATCATTGTGGCAATGTTGACGGCCGACTCTTGCGTGGCATTGTAGCCATATTGTTGCGCCACCATATCGTTCATTACGGGAATGAGTTTTTGTAGGCTCTCGGTCTTTTCAAGATAGGTGCCCAACTCTTGAGCGCCAGCCAGCTGCACCTCATCGCCCACAATGCCCAGCGCCTGCTGCGCCGATGTGAGGGCTTTGATGCTCTCAATCTGCTCGTCGCTGGCGGCCATTGTGTTGCGCATCACGCGGGCCAGTTTGGTCTCGGCCTCTTGTTGCGCCTGGTTGGCTTGCACGCAATTGTTGAAAGCATTCGTTACGGAACCCACAACGGATTTAGTCAGCTGAAAAATGCTGTTGAGTTTGACTGCGGCCACACCAATTTTATCGAATAGCGGTGTGGTTTTCGATGCAGTGATGTTCAGTTTGCCCATAGCCGCATCAAGCGCGGCGGAACCTTTATATGCATTGCCTCCAATATTTATGGTAAAATCAACCCTATTTTCAGCCATAATGTTGCGTTTTTGAAGTTTCTTTTATATTTTTACTGAAAATTGAATGCGATGATGTTTTTGGGCAAAATATTCTGTGTTTTTTGTATAGTGGCAGTGCTGGCCGCCACATTCCCAAAATTGTTAGGTACGGTTTTAGGCATTGCTTTTTTATGGTACACATTTAAACTCATCCGCATGTTTTGGCGCTTTATTAAAAACGGTGATGATAGCGTTTGGCGGTGTTTTGGTCTTTAGATTCTTGGCCCTTCGCATCTTATTTTCCAATCCCTTCCATTTCCTATACAGGCATTGAAAACTCATAGCTGGAATCTTTCCAGTCGCGGCAGTGCAAAGTCCGCGGCTCATTTCGTCCTTCAGCGTAGCCCTTGATTTACCTGTACGCTCGCTGATGGTTTGCAGCGGGTTGAATCCAGCATTGATGAGCTGCATAAGGTCCTGACCGCCCAACTTGCCTGCCGATGTGGCTTGCGAGAACGCAAGTGCCAGCGATTTCATTTTTTGCGAGTCACCCATGGCAATGTCGCCAATCTGCCGTAGTGTGTTGTAAGCCTTCTCGCCGCTGATGCCAAACGACATCATTGTTTTTTGAGCGTCAATCAAGCTCTTTTTGTCGTAAACGGTTGTGCGCCCAAATTCCGACAGACGGCCGTACATGTCTTGCGCCGCATCGGCGTTGCCTTTGTAGAGCGAAATCATGTTTTGCAGTTGCAACTCACTTTCCGAACCAACGTCGAGCATTTTCTTCATTGGCGTCACTACAGCATTGAACGCACGGGTGGCAAGGCTTGCCATTGCCTCAAAACCGACACTGCGGGTAATCAACCCACCCATTGCACTTTCGGTTTTTTTAACCGATGCCGTCAGTTTTTCCATTGCGGCATCGAGTTTCACAGTGCCTTTGTAAGCCGTTCCGTTTAAATTTATGCTGAAGGTTAGCGAATTATCCATTTCTTTTTTTATCTTTGATGAAAAATTAGGGTGCTATGAATCCAGTAGGTGTCATTTTAGGTGTAGTTGTTACGTGGTATCTGTTCAAATTCTTCCGTAGTTTGTGGCGTTGGCTCAGACACGGTCCTGATGATATTGAAAGATATTGGCGTAGTTGGTAATGTTTTTTTTTCGGTTCATCTAAGACCATCAGTATCAACATTGAACTTACCAAGATTTAAGATTCTTATTGTCTTTTGTGACTTCTTACCCCACCACCATCGAAAACTCATAGCTGGAATCTTTCCAGTCGCGGCAGTGCAAAGTCAGTTTTCCGTTGTCCAGAACCCAATAGACAGGTGAGAGCATTTGGCTTCGTGCCCTTTGCAGCAGTTGTTGCGCCGCAGGCAGGCAGAATGCGCAGTCAATCTGTCCGTTGTGAATGGCGACGGTGCGGCTCAGGCATCGCAGTGGCAAATCGCATAGTGTCATCGTATTCGTTTTAGTTTGTCCTGTTGACTCTTCATTTCCTTTTCGCGAATCCAGACCAGCTCGTTGAAGCAAGCCGCCCACTCGCAGTCGGTAAGGCTGTCGGGGTCGGTCACGTGCATGTAGTAGCGCAGTTGAGCGTTGACGGTTCGCAGCCAGTCGGTGCGCTCGTTAACCCGAGTGGCCTCTATAACTTTGTCAGCTCAACCTGCTTTACCTGAATGAGAGCGGCCAACTGCTCGCTCATGCCCAGGAAGTAGGCATCGTCGGTGCGCAGTTCGTCGTCGCCGTCAATCCAGCACTCGTTCAGAATCACCTCGTTGAACTTGAGCGGGTTCTCCTTTCCGGCCATGCTCGCATAGCCCAGCGCCTTGCGCGATGGCTTGTGCAGGTAGCAGTGTTTGTCGTCGGCCGACAGTTCGTATATGTCGCCGTATTTTGCCTTCCATTCGGCAATCTGTTCTTTTGTTGCTTTCATTTTATTGACTGATTAATTGAATGATTGAAAAAAATAGGCAGCCGGTCCTGGCCGAGCCATTACCCGGCTGCCAAACTAAAAACAAGGGGCTTTCTAAATCTGGTAATCGATAGAGAGAGCGATGAACGGCAGCTCGATTTCCATTGAGCCGTCGGCCTGGTTCATCTCTTTTGGGTCTTCGGTGAATTGCAGACTGTTGATGCGGTCCGTAACCATCACATCGCCCTTGAGCGGGTCGCCGTAGCACACAACCGCGTCGAGAGCCAGGTTCATAAGGCTTGCGCGGCCCGACTGGCTTTTGGCCAGCACGCGCAGAGTCTCAACCTCGCTTTGCAGCAGGGTGACCGAGCCCTCGTAGCTGAAATTTCCCTTTTGTATGGCAAGCGGTTTGTTGCCTTTGCCATAGATAACCTCTTTGTCCTGTTTTTCGGTGTAGCTGATGCCGCGCAGCCCGACCACGTCGCGGCCGCCCAGAATCAGTGTCACATCGGCAAACTCATATTGCCTTCCGTTAATTACTGTTGCCATAATCTGTTCAGTTTTTATTGTTCAACCAAGAATCCCAACTCAATGGTGATGTAGCTTGCGTAGCCGTAAGGCTTAACTTTCACAACCATTGCCACAGTGTTGTTGGCCAGCACGTTCTGGTTGGGGTTGATGTAGCATGAGCAGCCCTTGTCGCCGTCGTCGGTTGGGTCGGTCGACAGGTTGCTGTTCACGGTCATGGTGTTGTAGATGGCGTTCACCACCTCGCTCTCCCAGCTCTTGCACCACGATGGCAGCAGAGTGCCGGTGTTCGACACCGGAACCTCTTCATTCACGTGTTCGAGCATTGTGCGGTAGGCAATGCGGTAGGCCTTGTCGATGACACGGCGGCGCGCAATGGCGTGGAAATCGTCGAATGCGGCGGTAGCCAGCGCGTCGTCGCTCAGGAACCAGCCCGTCTTGCCGTTGAAGGTGCGCGGCACAATGTAGCCGTTGTCGAAGCCCGCAGCCTGCTGTGCGGCGGTAATGCCCGCAACGCTTGCCGACGGCAGCATAAGGTCGCTGGTGGTGAGCGCGCCGTCTTTCACGCGGCTGCACTTCACCTGCACGTCGTTGGCGGCCAGGCGTCCGGCCACAAGGCCGATTATTGAGCGTCCGGCGGTGTAGATGTTGTTGCTGACGCTGCCGACAAAGTTGCCGGCAACCACACCGGCGCGGTTGGCGCCAATGCCCGAAATGTTTGCCCCAAGGCTGGCGTCGGCCGAAGCCGATGCAATGTTGCCAAGGCAGAACACCGGCGCGTTGTATTCTGACAGCAGCGACTCGGCAATGCTCTGCATGGCCGCCACAAGAGTTGTCCCGGCATTGTAGGTGTCGGTGTTGTCGGTGTTGACAAACATGATGCCGCTGATGGCCGGGTACTGCTCAAACACGGCCGCAATGGCGGCGTAGTGGTCGGCATAGCTGATGCCGCTGTCCTCGTCGGTTTTTATCTTGATGTAGGCCACACGGGTGCCCGAGCCGGCCTTCTCGTAGAAGTCGGTCAGAATGGCGGCCACAGTGGCGTCCTCGTTGCTGTCGATGTCGGATGGGCTGGTCAGCACTTTCACTGTGCCCGCAGTCAGACTCTCGGCGTAGAAAGCGAACAGGAAGAAATTGTCGTCGGTGGCGCTCACGCCGCCCAACGCCCCGTTCGCAAAGTTGATAGTCACATTAGGTAAACTCATTTTAACGTCGTTTAAAGTTCGTTTTTATTCTGTTTTTGCACCCTTTTTAGAGCCTTTACTCGGCGCTTTCGGTTGGGGTACGGCAAGTTGCGGCTGCTTTTTGCCGGCAGCTTTAACCACCAGAATTTCGGCGTTGCCGATTTTGGCGGCATACTTGTCGGCCGAAGGCTTGAAGTCGAAGGCGGTGCCGTCGGCGCACACCCACAGCACTTTGGTGCCGGGGTGCTGCGCCAGCAGCTTCATGCCTATTTTCTCTCTAATTGTCCTGTCCATAGCCGTCACGCCGAATTGTTACTCCGATGCCTTTGGCTGGCTGACGGTGACAGTCTTGGTCACGTTGGTGCCAACCACTGTTACCACCACGGTTGCCGTGCGCGGGTTGTCGCCCTCGGCATCGGCGGCGTAGGCTGTCGGGGTGAAGGTCACCTTTTTGCCGTTGGTTGTCACGGTGAGCCAGTCGGCCTCAGTGGCAGCCGACACGTTGGCGCCGTTCGAAGTGGCGTAGGTGCGGACTTTGGCTGTGGCGGTGGCTGCCAGTTCCACAGTGTCGTCGCCGCTGATGGTCACAGGCGCCGAAGCCGGTGCTGTCACAATTGCGCCAATGGCCTCGTTCTTGAGCGGCAGGCAGATGAAGTAGTGGCGCACGTTGTAACGCCATTCCTGGTTCTGCGTGTCGGGCTCGTCGATGTAGGCCTTGGTCTCGCCTGTGGCCTTCATCATACGCGGTGCGTAGAAGGCGACAGAAGCGGTCACGTCGGTGTCGGCGGCGGCGGCGCCAAAGGCTTTCTTCTGATTGTTGGCCGAGTTGTAGACGGGCGCGTCGACAAACTCGTAAATCTCGAAGCCGTACATACGCACAATCTTGCCCTCGGCGGTGTTCTGATAGCGCTGAGCGAACGTCGCATCCTGAACAAGCAGGTCGTTGACGTGCTCGGGCGACAGAACCAGAACGCGTCCCTCAGCCGGAACCTTCATAGCGTCGAAGCGCTCCTTCAGGTTCACAATATCCTGTACGGTCAGGCGCTTGCGTCCGTTGTAGTCGGCACCGGTGGTTACAAGCACAGGCGTTTTGCTGCCGTTGGCCGATGGCGCAAGAGCGTGCAGCGCGCGTGCGTATTTCTCCTGGTCAACAGCCTCGCGGTGACGCTCGATAACGGTCGATTTCTTGTCGTACGACAGGCCGCGAATCTCATCGTCGGTTACTTTGGTTGCCTTTGTCTGGTATTTGTCGAGGCCGATGGCCTTGTTGGCGTCAGCCACTGACTCAACTCCGATGGGGTAAGAAGTGTTATTTACCAGCACCTCGGGGTCGCCGCCCAAATCGACAAAATTGATAGTGTTGTTAGCGGCCACAGCCGAGTCGAACGCGCGAATCTTGGCCAGCCAGCCAAGGCTCTCGGCGCTGTTGCGGAAGGCCTTGATGGTCTCGCCAGTCCACAACTCGGTGTAGAGTCCGGCGCACAGGCCCTGAATGCCAAACAAGGGCGAAAAGGCCGCAACGGCATTCAACGCCACAGCTCCCATCATCGGGTCGAAACCCGCCATTGCGGCCACTGTGCCGCCAATCAGTGTGTTCACCGCAAGGGCGAACGCGAGCATTAAAAACTTTTTCATTGTTTTTTGTGTTTTTGGGGTTAGAAAATCAATCTTTCATCATTGGCTCAAAGCCATATTCAGCCTGATAGAGCTGTTTGTACTTGTCGGGCTGCTGGCTGCGCAGAGCCTCAAGTTTGTCGGCCGGCACGTCGCTCAGTTTCTTGTACTCGCCCGAGCCCGGATTGGCTGGGTTGATTACTGTTGACGGGCGCTGAGCCGGTTTCATCAGGTCGATGGTCTCTTGCAGAGCCTTCAGGCCGACCTTTTTCCCGAGTTCGAGAAAATGGTTGCGCTTGTCGGCTGCAAAGCGGCCTTCGCTTACGGCGCTGTCGACAAGAGCCGCGAGTGCCTCGTTTTGTTGTTCTTCGGCTGCCTTGCGAAGTTTGGCCACCTCGCCGGCATCCTTGCAGAGTTGTCCGGCACGCGCCAGCACCTCCTGTTCTGTGGCGGACTCGGCTAAGCCGAGAGCCAGAGCAATTTGTTTAAGTTCCATTTCGTTGGTGTTTAAGTGAATGTTTTGATTATTGATAGGTGTAAGACATACACCGTTGTCTCCTTGTGACAGGTTGATGCGGCGGTCCTGGTCGTCGTAGAGGACAATGGCGTCGTCGTTGGCGCCGATGTCGACAATCGACACCTCGAGCAGCTTGCATTTGGTTACGGTGGCATAGCGCTGCCCCTGCACCAGAACCGACGGGTCGTCGCTCTCCTCGATGACACGCAAGCCGGCGCTCACCATTTTCAGAATACCCGACTCCCATTTGGCCTTAATCTTACGGGCAAACTCATCGTTCTCATCGAACACGGGCGTGCCTATAAGGTTGTCGCCATCGACGCGCAGGTTCTCCATCCGTCCGAGCGGCAGCACATCGTCGGTGCGGCCCCATGTGGCGCGCGAGTGCATCCACAGCAGAATGGGGTTGCGCTGGTACTGTGTCAGGTCGATGCCCGAGGTCAGAACTCTGAAGCCGTAACTGTTCAGACTGCTGTTGCTGATAACTGTTTCTTTTGGCATTTCAATAGTGTTTAAATGTTAGTTAAAAGCCGCCTTTTGCGGCTTGCACAAGCGAAATAACAAGGCCGCGAGGCGTTATCAAAAAAAGTCTCTAATGTTTTGGCGCAAGTGTCGAGCCGCTTTGTCGAAATTGGCGAAAACGCCCCCGCCGCCCCATTTTCGCGGCGTGCCGCAAAAGTTTGCGGCAGTAAAAACTTCGCTTTTATGACAACAGACACAGAGAAAAAGAAGTCGCTCGCACGCACACTCTTTCTTGGCGGAATGAGCCAGAAGGAAATTGCCGAAAAGTGCGGCATCAGCCGCAACACCATAAACAAATGGGCGACACAGGGCGGCTGGACCGAAGCCCGCGCCGCACAGAACATCACAAGGCCCGAACTGGTGAACAAACTGCTTCTGGCCTGCTCAAAAATGCTCGACCAGCTGGCCGAGGCCGACGACCCCGAACTCTACGCGGGCGTGGCCGACAAAATCAGCAAGTTGAGCAGCACCATTGAGCGCCTGGACAAAAAGGCGTCGATTGTCGATGCCATTGAGGTGTTTATCGCCTTTGGCAAATGGCTTGAGTACCGCAGCAAAACCGACGCTGAAATAACCGTCGATTTCCTGAAAAAGCTGAACCACTACCAGGATATGTACATATCCGAGAACATCGGCAAATAGCCTTCAGTCATTCAGTTATTCAGTCATTCAATCCTTCTGTCCTTCAATCCTTCAATCCTTCAATCCTTCAGTCAATGGCTACCAGCGAACTACAAAAGAAACTTGCCGAGTGGCGGCAGCGATGCGCCGAGGTGTCGAACCTCACCGACGTGCCGCAGACAGTGGCCGACGAGTCTCCAGCCGACCGTCAGAAGCGCATACGCTTTCTGCTGGCTCACTACGACAAGTTCTGCGAGTATTACTTCCCGCACTTTCTCACCCTGCGCGACAAAGTGACGGGCGAGGTGCTGCGCACCGTTCACAACGCGCCGTTCCACAACGCGGCGGCAAAGAAGGTGAAAGAGACACCCAACCTCAAAGCCGTGTTCAAATGGCCGCGCGGTCACGCCAAATCAACGCATTTCGACATTTTTATTCCGCTGTGGCTCAAATTCCAGCGCAACCGGCTCATCAACGTAATGGTGGTTGTGGGCAAAAGCGAGGAATCGGCACAGACGCTGCTTGGCGACATTCAGGCCGAGTTGGAATACAACCAGCGCCTGATTGCCGACTTCGGGCCTCAGAAAGGCACCGGCGCATGGACCGACGGCGAGTTCATCACCGCCGACGATGTGGCGTTCTTCGCCCGTGGCCGTGGCCAGAGCCCCCGTGGCTTGCGTTACAAGTCGGCACGCCCTGACTACATTGTAATCGACGACCTCGATGACGATGAGCTGTGCCGCAACGAGAAGCGCGTCGGCGACCTTACGCAGTGGGTGAAAGAGGCACTGTTCGGCTCGCTCGACGTGGGACGCGGCCGCTTTATAATGGTTGGCAACCTAATCAGCAAGACAAGCGTTTTGCAGAACATCTGCGACACACCGGGCGTCTACGTCAGCGAGGTGAAAGCCGTTGACCGTGACGGCCTTCCGGTGTGGCGCGACAAATGGACACCCGACGAGGTGCAAGAGGCTCGGACGTTTATGGGCTACCGTGCGTGGGAAAAGGAAATGATGCACAACCCGATTAGCGAGGGCGCCATATTCCGCCACGACTGGATTCGCTACACCAAGGTGCTGCCGCTTGAGCGCTACGCCGACCTTGTCTGCTACACCGACCCCAGCTTCCGCTCGACCACCGCCAACGACTACAAGGCCTGCCGCCTGTGGGGAAAGACCAAAGACGGCTACCTGCACCTGATTGACTGCTTTGTGCGCCAGGCAACCGTTGGCGAAATGGTGCGCTGGCTCTACGACCTCTACGAGCGCACCCGCGACCGTGCGGCCATACGCTTCTATATGGAAGCCAACTTTATGCAGGACATAATCCTCGACGAGTTCCAGACTGAGGGCAACACGCGCGGCTACCAGCTGCCCATTCTGCCCGACCGCCGCAAAAAGCCCGAGAAGTTGCAGCGCATTGAGGCTGTGAGCCCGCTGTGGGAACGCGGCTTTGTGTTCTACAACGAGGCAAAGCAGACCGACCCCGATATGGTCACTGGCATTGAGCAGACGCTCGGCCTTGAGCGCGGCAGCCGTATGCACGACGACGCACCCGACGCCGACGAGGGCGCAATCTATAAACTGCAACAGGCGTCGCGGCTCGATGCCTTTGAGCCTGTTGTCAGAGAGTATCACCATAACAGCAAATACCAATGGTAAAGTTTTTTAAGAATCTGATGTTGTACCGCCGTTTCGGCAAGGCTCTGAAACGCTGCGACAAGTTGAACGCCCAACCGCACACCGGCGGCGACTTCATTGTGATAAACTTATGCGGACAGCCCGCCATTGTCAACTACCCGTTGTTCAAGTTGTGGCACAAACGCGGTATTGTGCGTTACAGTCTGACGTGGGCCGAAGTGTATATTAAACGTGTAACCAAAGAAAAACTCAAACAATGGCTTTCCTGAACAAAACCGACTTCAAGGCCGTGTGCGACCCGGTGACATTGGATGTCATCAACCAGGCCGACGACGAGAACCTGAACCGCGCCATTGGCTACGCACAGGAAGAGGTGGCATCGTATCTGCGCAGCCGCTTCAACGTGGCCGCCGCCTTCGCCAAAGAGGGCAGCGAGCGCAACGCCCAGCTTGTGATGATAATGTGCGATGTGGCGCTCTACCACCTTGTGGCGTGGCTGCCCAGACGCATCGGGTTCGAGATTCGCGAGACACGCTATAACAACGCCATCGACTGGCTGAAGAACGTGCAGTCGGGCAAGGCAACCCCCGACCTGCCGCCACTCACCAACGAGGCTGGCGAGGATATTGGCAACCCCGTGCGCTATGGCGGTTGGGAGAAAAGCGAGTATATGTACTAAGGTTGAGAGGGTGAGAAGTTTAGAGGTTAGATTCTAAACAGCGAAGCGACTCACCTTCTAAACTTCTAAATCCTAAATAAGAAATGCGAAGCATTAACGAAATCATTATCCACTGCACCGCCACACCCGAAGGCCGTGAGGTATCGATTGCCGAAATCGACAGCTGGCACCGTCAGCGCGGTTTCAAAGGCATCGGCTACCATTATGTGATTCACCTCGATGGCCGACTGTCGAACGGTAGGCCGGTAGAAATGATTGGGGCGCACTGTCTCAACCACAACAGCCGCTCGATAGGCGTCTGCTACGTTGGCGGCACCGACCGCCAAGGCCGCGCCAAAGACACACGCACCGAGGCTCAACGCCGAGCGTTGCTGAAGCTGTGCCAGGAACTGAAACAAAAATACCCGAAGGCCACAATCCACGGACACAACGAGTTCGCAGCCAAAGCCTGCCCATCGTTCGATGTTCAGGCGTGGAGAAAGGAGGTTGGGCTATGAACGAGATTGTGAGAATGATAATCGAGTCGCTGCTTGGCGGCACTCTGATTGTGACGCTCGTAACGCTGCGCTCCACACGCCGCAAGGCCCGCGAGGATGTACGCGCCGCCGCCATCGAGAACGACAAGGCTCTGATGAACAGTTTTAATGAATTTATTGTTGAACCCCTTAAACGCGAAGTCAATGCTTTACGGAAAGATGTACGCAGGTTTACCCGCGCCATTGAAAAAATCAACGATTGCCCTCACGCTGGCAACTGTCCTGTGCGCAACGAGTTGCAAGACACAAAAGACAGCCAGTGTTCAGACCAACAGTCTGACGCAGTATGACAGCACGCAGACCGTCACCACCGACAGCGCGGGCGAAAGTCTCGCCACCGGGCTAACCGTCAGCAACGAGGACATTGAACAGACAACCGAGACCGTCGAATGGTCGGAACCCGACACAGCCGGACGGCAGCACCCCGTGCGCACTACACGCACTGTGACCAATGCAAGGCGCAATAGTCAGAGCTGCACAACAAACACCAACAGCACTGTGCGAACCAGCACTGCGCACAGTTCGACAACCGGGCAGACAATAGAGCAAACTGCCGAACAAACCGAAAGCAAAACCCGAACCATGCGCAACCTGTGGCTCGTCTGGCTCATTGTGGGCGTGGCGGTGGCAATGGCAGTAAAACGCACCCTTAAAAACTAAATAAATAGCATTATGACACCATTTAAACGTTTTATAGAGCGGTTCAGCCCCAACAGCGGACTGACACCCGAAATGCGCCGCCACGTGCGCCCCGAGGCTGGCGTGTTTGTGAAAGACCAGAACGACACGCCCGACCGTGGCATCAGTTACCGCGAGGGCCCGTTTGCCGACTGGTGCATTGAGGTGGGCCGCCCCGACGACCTCGGACTGCTGCTGCGCTGCTGCCCGTCGGCATTGTCGAAGAAGAATATGCTGGCGTTCTGGGACGGATTCGGCGAAATTTTCGGGATGCCCATCCGCATTGCACGAACCACCAGCACCGATGAGAAGGAACGCTCGAAACTCGACACAATGCTCTCGAAAATGGGCGCAGCCTTCTACGGTGTTTTCCCCGAGGGCACCGAAATTGAGATTAAGGAGAGCACACGCGGCGACGCCTACAATGTCTATGACCGCCGCATCGACCGCTCCAACAGCGAGATGAGCAAAGGCCTGCTCAACCAGACAATGACCATCGACAGCGGCTCGAGCCTGTCGCAGAGCGAGGTTCACCTTGAGGTGTTCGAAAACGTGGTTGAGCAGGACCGCAAGATGCTGCGCAACGTGGTGAACAACCGCCTGCTGCCGTTTATGGCGCGGCACGGCTTCCCCGTGGAGGGGCTCTCGTTTGAGTGGGACAACACCGTTGAGTACACACCCGAGCAGACGCGCCAAGTGGAACAGATGCTCATTCAGGGCGGCTACGAAATCAGCCCCGACTATTTCCGCGACAAATACAACATTGATGTCACGGGCAGGCGGCAGCCGGCCGAACTGAAAGACGACAGTTTTTTCGCCTGAAGGCGCGAAACGCCGCCCAAGCATATAACGCGTTTCACCTGGCACTGAACAAGCTGTATGGCCATCTGCCCGACGGCAAGGAAATGACGCTGGCCGACGGCGACCTCACCGACGACGAGTTTTTCAACTCGCTGTCAGAGGCCATACAGAAGGCTTTCGACAAGGCCGCCGCGCACATTCACAAGCAACACGGCTACAAGCCCGAAATGCTGACCGACGCACCCGTGGCCGACCTCATTGGCGCCACCGCCAGCGCCTATCAGGAACCGCTGCGCCAAATCGGACTCAAACGCGAGGTTCCGCCAGAACTGACGGCCGCGCTGGAGCAGAACACCTTCGTGTTCAGCGGATTCAAAACCCACCACGAACTCACCGAGGCCAGTGCGCTGCTGAAGGATGCCAACGGTGGTTTCAAGCCGTTTAACCAGTTCCTGAACGACGTTCAAACGCTCAACGAGACCTACAACCGCAACTATCTGCGGGCCGAGTACAACTTTGCCACCGCCAGCACCAAAATGGCCGTGAAGTGGAAGGACTGGGAGGCCGATGGCGACGACTACAATCTGCAATACCGCACCGCCGCCGATGACCGTGTGCGCGAGGAACACGCCGCCCTCAATGGTGTCACCCTGCCGCCATCTGACAAGTTCTGGAACAACTATCTGCCGCCCAACGGCTGGAACTGCCGCTGCACCGCCGTGCAGGTTCTGAAAGACAAGTACCCCGAGAGCGATTCGGACAAGGCCTGTGCAGCCGCCGATGGCATTGCCGACACGCCCAAAAAGCAGATTTTCAAATTCAATCCTGGCAAGCAGATGAAGGTGTTCCCGCCAAAGCACCCATACCTGCCGAAGGGTTGCGGCGACTGCAACCGCACGTTGCTGGCTTATAATGCTAATAGTGAGCAGTGCAGAGCGTGCAAGGCGATAGCCAAGTGTCTGAATAAGTTTGGCGACAAAGAGACAGTCAAACAGCGCCGCAATGAAATCCGCAAGGCTGCAAAACACTTTATTGATAAAGATTTTGAAAATAAAGACTTTGAGCGCAGAACAACAATATCTGGTGTTAGTCTAAAGGAAATGTTGAATCAGCCGCACAAACATTATAATGAAAAAAACGAGGCTATTCTGCATTTGGATTCGCTTTACAAAAACGCAACGTATTTAGGGGAGCTCACCAAAAAGTCTGATGTTAATTACGATTCTTATCTGTTTGAAACTGAAATAGCAGGGGAAAAAAGTTGGATTGTGGTCAAACAGAATTTCAATGTTAGACACTGTGTAATATATTCAATTTCAGACAGCGAAGAACTTGTTAATTTTTTAAAAAAGAAAGACACCTAAAAATCTTCGCTCGAAACTACAGTCCGAGTCTGACTTTCAAGTGTCCACTGCAAATATATAAAACTTTTTAATATCAAAACACTATGAAACACTTATTTGCTAAAACTGGTTTTAGCCATTGCCGCCGCAGTAGTTTTGTCGGCCTGCGATGACTATTATGGCGTAGTTACAAAAAAGGAATATACGCCAGGTTACGACAAAATTGTTCCGGTTATGGCTGGAAAAATGATTATGCCACGAAAGGTGCACCACTCTGCTCGCTGGCAAATTTGGGTTGATAAACGGCCAGTTATCGTTACCCAATCAGTATACAATAGTCTCAACATTGGCGATTCTGTATTGTGCACGTGGAACGGGCAGGTTTCTCGAATTGTAGATTACTGAATATCATATCGTCTCTTTTCATCATACAAAACTTTTTAATATCAAAACACTATGGAACCGCAAGTAATACACAAAGGAACATTCGTCAACAAAAGGTTTAATGTTAACAGTGTTGAAGAGTTTAATTCGGAACTGGCAGAATTAGGCATTAATGATAATTCGGTGGTTGCCATTTGCGGCGAGATTTGGGCTATCAACCGCGAGCCTGTCAGAAGCATAACAGACAGCAACAATGACAGGTCGTTATATGCAGTTGTCTTGCGGCCAGTAAGACAACCCCGAAAACAAAACTCAAGAAGGCGACCGCTACTGAAACTCTGTAGAAGAAACGCATTAATCCTACACACAATTGCAACCATTTGCCGCCTTTTCCCTGTACGGTTTTGGCTGCAACCTTCACCGCATATTTGTAGCGAAGCGCAGCAAGACGGCTTGCGC
>Ga0310694_10002351_pt1 | contig 19562 bp, 27 predicted proteins | sample 174DNAGHGhighgp2_FD_203884 | JGI IMG/M metagenome (GOLD analysis project Ga0310694, IMG submission 203884) | Sheep rumen microbial communities from Palmerston North, Manawatu-Wanganui, New Zealand - 1742 DNA GHGhigh gp2 (v2) (version 2) | ecosystem: Host-associated > Mammals > Digestive system... | reverse complement strand
TTTTGGAAATATAGTAAGCATTGGTTCTGGAACTGTAACAGTTGGATCATCTGTTGGTAGGAAGCTTATATTCAATACTTTGCCAGCATTCAGAAATCTCAATAACATGGATGCCCAAACTTATTTAGATGAGTTTGCATCTCCGGATAAAGACAATGCATTATATGTTCGTGGATTTACCGAACTTGGCAATGTCATTCCAACTTTCACTTCAATGCATGCTGAAGGCGGATCAACAAAAGCTACTGGAAAATATTCGCATGCTGAAGGAAGATGCTCAATAACAGATGGGCGCTACTCTCACGCAGAAGGTACAATGACTGTAGCTGGTGGAATTGCTTCACATGCTGAAGGTCAAGAAAATATAGCAAATGGTCGTTCTTCACATAGTGAAGGTGAGCATACACAAGCTATTGGACGTCAAACTCACGCTGAAGGTGAAGGTTCAACTGTATATGGTGACTATTCACATGCTGAAGGATATAAAACATAGGTTGGTTCATCCGACGGAAATAGTGGAGATACAGAAGGTGCTCATGCTGAAGGATTTGAATCTAAAGCGTTAAATGGTGATGGGGTTCATGCTGAAGGATATTAGACCTCGGCTTTAAATATTGGAGCACACTCTGAAGGCTATAAGACAGAAGCATTTGGAATTGGATCTCATGCTGAAGGCGGAAGTACAACTAAATTTGGTGGAATAGCATTTGGAAGTGGATCCCATTCTGAAGGATATCAAAATATCGCCATTGGAAATGCATCTCATGTAGAAGGCTACGGTGAAAAGACCATCAATGCATTAAGCGTCATAAATGGAATAACATTGTATTCGGCTGATCTTGGTTCAACGTTGAAAACATATGGTGATTACAATTCTGCTGTTAGAATTGTTGATAATAACAAAACTGCATATATAACTAGTTATGATGTTGATGGCACAAGCATAAGCATCTACTTAAATGCTTCAATTGGCTTAGCTGAAGGAAATGTGTAGGCTTAGATATTTAAGCAGGTTGCATACCACACAACATCTCACGCAGAAGGATATAATTGCCGTGCTTTAGGTGAATCAGCTCATGCTGAAGGTTCAAATTCAATTGCAAAAAGCAATTTTTCACATGCTGAAGGACGTGAAACAAAAGCGTTAGAAGCATATACACATGCTGAAGGATATAAAACTACAGCATCTGGCCAATATTCTCATGCTGAAGGTGCTAGTACATAGGCTATTGGAACAAAAACACACGCTGAAGGCGACACTTCAATCGCTAGCGGAAATTTCTCGCACGCTGAAGGATATCAGTCAAAAACCGGTCAAAATAAGCCATCCGGCGACAGTGAAGGAGCCCACGCGGAAGGCTACTAGACTTATGCCGATGGTGATGGTGCTCACTCAGAAGGTCGCGAGACAAAAGCTAATGGCAATGGCGCCCATGCTGAAGGATATAAGTCAGAAGCAACTAATGATGGAGCTCATGCCGAAGGCGGATCACAAACTGGTTCTATAATTGGTGGAAAAGCATCTGGAAAATCATCACATGCGGAAGGTTAGTTGACTAAAGCTAGTGGAGATGCATCTCATGCTGAAGGATATGCAACATCAGCCATCAACTATTATTCACATGCTGAAGGATATAGTACATATGCAGAATTAAGTGGAGCTCATGCCGAAGGATATAGCAACTATGCTAGAGGCGAAGGAGCTCATGCAGAAGGACATACTACAGTTGCCTTTGGATTAGGATCCCACGCAGAAGGACAGTATAGCTTAGTTAAAGGAACCGCTGCTCACGCAGAAGGATGGGGTGACTACTTAACTAAACAACTTGAAGTTTTCAACAACACGACATTAGTTGTTACAGATGTTTGGAATAAATTAAGTACTCTCTATTCATATGCTACTCATGGCTCGGCTATTAAAATTGCTAATAACAATACAGTTACTTATACAATTGGAGTAGATAAAGAGGTTGTTGATGCTGATGAATATAGTTTGTCAATATACTTGAAGGATAGCCTTGGCATAGAATCTGGCTAGGTGACTGTAAGTTTCTTTAAGCAATTTGGCATTGGTTCTGGAGTGCATGTTGAAGGTGGACATACCAGAGCTATTGGAAGCTATGCTCATGCAGAAGGTTCAAATACTCTTGTAAGTTGCAATTATGGACATGCTGAAGGCAATGCAACATCTGCATTAAGTAGTGGATCTCACGCAGAAGGTTGGGCATCAATTGCTAAAGGTGAAGGCAGCCACGCTGAAGGTGCTGAGACAAGTGCTTATGGATACTATTCACATGCAGAAGGCCGTAGGACATTTGCTAATCATGAATATTCACATGCAGCTGGTTATGAAGCTAAGACTTCAGCTAACAAACAATGGGCTTGGAGCTATACTGACTATACTGCAAAAGGTGGTGAAGGAACATTTAATGTCAATCCAAAAGATGGACTATCTGGCTTCTACATCGGAACAAAGAACCTTGATACAATCATAGCCGAGAAGGCCGGAGATGGAAGCAAAGTAGCATCCAAAGTGATGGATGCTCTTCAGGCAGCTGGTGTGAATGAGAATACAGCATTGTCAGATGTGAATGTCGGAAACTTGATAACATTCCTTCATGAACTTGCAAAATTAGTAAAACAATCATAAACAGATGTGGAGAACTTAAGACATGAGCAATACTAAAAAAGTTACAAATCTGATATTTAATGACACTGTGCTAACATCAATGCCAGACATTGACATGTCGGATTACCTGCCGCTTTCTGGTGGAAATCTGACTGGTGATTTGAGTATTTCAAATGCAGATATAAGAGTATTGTCAGGGAACTATGTATAGACAGAAGAGCCTAGCATTCTGAAGATTTACAATTCATCAAACGCATTTGCAAAAGCTGACGGAACAGTATACGGTGATCCGTATGTCGGAACAAAAGGATTCTACATTCTAAGCGTATATCCAGACGAATCTGCAATATTGATAAGCGGCGATGTTAGATATAGTTCTGTCAACGACAAACATTACGCTACAACACGTTACGGCAATACGCTTGGTGATGTAATAAAAGACCATTACATTTTAGGCGATTTGACAAAAAGCAGGTTAGCCGGATTTTCAAACAGAAACTACTTGAAAGTTCCAACAATGGAAAACCTAAGCTAGGTGGCATTGTCGGATCTTCTGTGGTCGATGTCTTTAATGAGCATGGCGTATTCATAGTTCGGAAGCGTCTCGTCTATATAGACGATTGGAACTAATACGAAACTATTTTTCGATTCATTTCCGAATTTTACACCCGATGAACTTGACGAAATACGGTCGACATCCGGAAAATATATTTAGGAAATAACAGCTTATGGAAAGCAGGGCGACAATCTGCTGTACGTTCCTGGATTTCCTGAGATAGGAAATGCTGAACCTATTCAACTAAACGGATAGAGCATAGCAGGTGGTTCTCCAAAAGCAATTGGAAGATATGCTCATGCTGAAGGAAGAGAAGCTTTAGCCGATATGCGCTATTCGCACGCTGAAGGAACGATGACAATAGCTGGTGGAATAGCTTCCCACGCAGAAGGCCAAGAGACTATCGCAAGGGGTTCGCAGGCGCATTCAGAAGGACTAAACACAGAAGCTTTTGGCTTTGCGTCCCATTCAGAAGGCGTCTTTACAAAAGCGCCGTTCAAGGCTTCCCACGCCGAAGGAAACTACACTTTAGCCGGAAACTCATACGCGCACGCTGAAAATGCATAGACATCCGCTGTTGGAGTCGCTTCGCACGCAGAAGGAATCGTGTCGAAGGCAAATTCATTCGGATCACACGCGGAAGGAAACGGATCTGTTGCAAATAAAGCCGGAGCCCATGCTGAAGGCGGAAACTTTACATATGATGATTCAGCATTCAACTCTACATCCGCTATGGGCACGGCTTCACACGCGGAAGGCCTTGCAACATATGCAAATGGAGATGCTTCGCACGCGGAAGGACTAAGCACACTCGCATATGGCCATTATTCCCATGCTGAAGGCGCAAACACATCGGCATACAACTAGTATTCACATGCTGAAGGAATAAGTTCATATGCATATGGCAACTACTCCCATGCTTAGAACTACCAGACTTCTGCATATGGCGAATACTCACATGCTGAAGGAGTACGCTCATACGCCAAGGGAGATTGCTCGCATGCTGAGGGTGTTGATACAATAGCAGAGCATGTCGCACATGCTGAAGGAACATAGACAAGTGCATTCGGATCTTATTCTCACGCTGAAGGTGAACAAACGTATGTAAGTACAGACGGTCGTGCTGCGCATGTTGAGGGAATAGCAGTTTCTGCCATGGCCCGTTGCACTCATGCTGGTGGATGCTTTGCCGCAGCAAAAGACAAATTTTCATATATATGGAATGGAGATGAAGCAGTCCATGTGAGCTCTAATGGCATTGGAACATTCAATGTCAATCCTGTTGGCGGAATAGATGGATTCTATATTTCGAACAAGAAGCTGAGCGAATACCTGTCGCAAAGCAACGTGCTCTATGGCAAGAAGCTAGTTGTGTTTGGCGATTCATTTTCAACAACACTTACGAGCAACACAACAGCGGAGAAAATCTATCCATACTGCAATCTGATTGCGGATAGAAACAATATGGCGCTGAGGAATTATTCTAGCTCCGGGGCCGGAATGACAAATATAAACAAATCAGCAGGGTTTTCACTTGGCAGATATTTTGCTACCCCTTCTGAGCTAGCAACAATATCTGCTGACATTGCAGATGCAGACTATATTTTGATACAATATGGTCTTAATGATGGCGCTACAGACTATGCTATTGGAGTATGGTCACCGGACGACAAGAATACAAATGCGACCACATCTCCAACTAACTATTTGAATACGGTCTGGGGATCATGGAATACGGCATTAAGCGGAATGCTTAACTTAAATCCAACGGCAAAAATTGGAATGATAATTCCAGATTCATGGATGAACCAAACCGGCGACGGGACGTATGGAACTAACAACTACAATTACAAGCACGTCTATGAAAAAATGAAAGAAATTGCAGTTTGGTGGGGAATACCGTGTCTTGACATGAAAGAAGATCCAAACGTAACGGCAATGCTCGGGCAGAGAACAAACTGCAATCCGTACGTAACATAGATAAGGCATGCGGCATTTGAAGCTACTTCTGATTTTGCAATACCGGGACATCCAAACCAGATAGGCTAGAGTTTTAGATCTATAATAATTGAAAATTTCATGCGAAGCTTATAACATTAAAGGAAAAAACAGATGAGCAAATATATCAACTTGATAGCACTGTATCATTCGACAGGCTGTAAGCAAAGCTCTCTCTTGCTTTGTGGTTCTACTTTAAAAATTAAAGTATAATTTCTTTTTGGAGCTGGCAATCATCTTCAGTGATTGCCAGCTCCAAAGAAGTGATCAGTGTTGCTAAAGAACTTGACTTCTCCATCAATAAGCTGAAAACATTCAACTTGCTTGTTGAACATCCACTTGATGTCAGGCTTTCCAGGAGTCATGAACCAGTTCAAGTTCTTATAGTTGCTCTTGTGCCAGTACCAAGTCATGAAGTCGGATCTCAATATCTGCTCACTAGCTGGAAGAATCTTCTTGTCGGAGAACCACTGGTTCAAGACAAATGAGTATACCGTCTGGTCAAGTCTCTCTATCTAGTCTTCACTTCCAAGATACTTCAAGAAAGACATTGTGAGATTGTCAAAATCTCGATTTGTCTTGTCATCTCTCACTATCTTGAAGCAACCCTAGAAGAATCCTTTGTATGCTAGTGGATATCTTGAGTCATTCAAGAGCTTGAAGAACTTCTTTGCACACTCAATTGGATAGTTTCGACCTTGGATCCATGCTCTATATTCTGACACAAAATCAAAGCGAAATGGATGTGGCATCATGCACATGTCATATTTGCCATCTTCAAAAGCATCAACAAGAGGCTTCAGCTGCTTGTGAATCTAGACATTTGCATCTAAGTATATGCAGATTGGTGATGATGCATACTTGAAGAGGTTGAATCTGACTGCATAGCATCGATCAAACACGCTCTAGATCGATGCAAGTTCTTCATCATAGATGACTTTCCATGTGTTGCTAGATATTGAAGGATCATCTACAACCATGATATATTCTGCTTCAGGATCAGCTTCTTCGACTTCATGAACATTCTCATAGTTGTTCATGATGTAGCATAGTACAGTGTATCTTGGTTTTTCCATCCAGCGCTCCTTCATTGCACTAGCAATTGGCAATGCGCAAACTTGAACTTTCCAGACATGATCATTGTGTGGAAAAACACATTTGAGAACAGGTATTCTATGATGTATGCAAGCCATCTAGAGTTATCTATTTGGATGTGGCTGTCATCTACAAACTTGATAACATCAACAACTAAGCTCTCTAACAGCTAGAAATACATGCTGCAGATGTCTTTTCTAGCAGTGAAGATGTTTGAATGATAGACAAGCTTGCTAGCTAAGGCATCTTTGAAGTATGTCTTGAACTCCACTGGGAGTCTTTTCTCAAACTCTTCAATCCAATGATCAATGACTTTATGCGGAATGTTCAACGGGCATTTGTTCTGAGCATTTATTCCAGGCATAGTGTTTATTACATTGTTGAACATGTCAACTACAGTCTAGTATTTGTTTGCATCAACTGCATCAAGAAATGGAAACTCTAGTATTCCATCAACTTTAGCATTCTTCATTGCAAACAGCTAGTCAATTGGAGACATTATGCAACTTGACAGCTTGTGAGCAGGATCTTCTACTACTATTCTGCTTTGGTATGGTTGGTCTTTGCATATTGCAAAATATCTTCTGTAGTGGCAGAATCCTATGTAGCTTGGATTTCCAAAGTCTTCAATATGCTTCCATGCAAACAACATCTTAGCAGGCTCAGACATCAAGTCTTTATGTCTGTCAAGAAACTCATCAGATGCTAAGTTGATGACATTGCTAGTGTGTAGCATTCTAATGAATGGCAAATGCCATTCAGCATTCGTTCTGTGATCAGATGCAAATATCTAGATAGTGTCATTCATTATTAGTTTTGCCTTTCCACTCTATGTGCTTTCCAGCATCAATAGTCAAAAGAGGAATCTTCAAGAACCGGCATCTTCCTGAGATCTCTAGTGCATGATACCAGCATGAGGTGTAGCGCTCAAAGAGATATGCTAGCCAATAAGGATGCAACTCCGATCTCTCTTCAACAGTCATAGACTTCAACAGATCTTCAACCGCTTTGAACGCGGTCTCTCCGAATTCTTTGAACAACTTTGACTTTACTGTGAATGTGTTGCACAAGTAGTTCTCTTTGACTTCAAATGCCTTGTTCATTGCATCTTTGAGATTGCTTGGAGTTCTTTCTAGAAGTAGGTCAAATGCCTTTTTCTAGAACTTCATCTAGAGCATGTCTTCTTTTGACAAGATGTTGATCTGCTCCCAGATGTACTTGTATGGAGTCTTGTAGTCATCAATGACTTTGAAGTGTGGATGCAGAATTCCATCTACATTATGCTAGTTGATCAGCATCAACTGTTGAATTGGAGTCAAAGCAAATTCTCTTTTGAGTTTCTCTCTTGGGATATCTATCACTGGGAGCTAAGCCGGCCATGAGCAAAAGAATCTTCTGTACTGGCAGTATCCAATGATGTCTGGATTGCCTAGCTAGTCAAGATTCTTCCATAGCCAGAAGAGTTTTGGTGTCTCATCAGCATTCACCTCAAAGTCAAATATCTTGTTGGCATCAGTCTTTACAGCACACTCTGACTCAGGCCCTCCAAATCTTATGTATGGAAGATCCCACTAGGCATCTTTTCGATGGTCGCATGCAAATATCTCAATAGTATTAAACATAGCTGTCACTTTGGTTGTTGTAGAACTAGATTCCACAAGTAGTTGTTTCTGTCACTGAATCTGTCTTGGAAGTCAAATGCTGGAGCATACACACAGTCAAATGAGCTAGGATAGAGCACATTTCCAACATATGCGGCAAATGCAGAGAATGAAGAGTTGAAGATGATCTTGTGCTTGAACAGTGACAGTCTCAAAAAGTCTTTTAGTGTTGCCATTGCATCTGGACTTTCATTGTCATCTAGATAAGTGACTTTGCTGAACTTCTCAGAGATAGTTGAACCAAACTGGCGTTTGCACAGATCGATGTCATCTGAAAACACTACTATGTGGTCAACATCATGGTGGTCTTTGAGCATCCATGCAATTGAGTCGTCAATGTACTTTTTTCGATCAAACCAATCAAAGACTGAGCCAAGATAGTCGGTGTTTCGAATGTGTATTGCTGCAGTTTTGCCAGTTGGATCTATGTTCTTGTCCAAAAGGTAGTCTAGTTCAATCTTGATAGCATCACACTAGAGCACTGTTTTGCTGGCAAACTCTTCTATGTCACTCAAGTTGAAGTCAATGTTGAATCGCTAGTGGTAGCACTCATCCATTCGCTTAGTGTTGTTGACTAGCAACTTGTTGTCTGGCTTGACTTCATCTTTAGCTCCATAGTGCTTCTGCAAGTTCATCATCTTCAGCATTGGCTCTATTCCAAAGTCATAGCATGCTTTGTTCAAGAGCATCTTTGTCTCAATTCCAGACTTTCTTGAGATAGCAAATGTGTACAGCAAAGCATAGAGCTAGTTGCCAAGTCTTCCATATATGTTGTCACACACAAACCAGTTCATCAATACTCCTAGTAGAGAGACTTGTCAAGACCACACCAACTGTAAGCAAGATCAAAGTCTACCATGTTGCAATTTGTCTGTTGATATGGCACTTGATAGCATGCATTGATGATTGCAAATGTCTTCTTGAGATTTGCACTTTCAAACCATTTGGTGTTCCAGATGTTGTCACACTAGATCAATGCATCTTCATAGAATTGTGAAAACAACTCTGCAGCACTATTAGATATAGAGTATGCTCCACCACTGTACAACTTCAAGTTCAAATCAAATGATCTAAAGTAGTTTGAAATCGAGTGCCTTTTGTCCTAGAGATTTGCTATGTATGGAAGTTGTCCACAACAACTGAATTTGTCAAGAAGATGTATGCCATCATCACTTGGAATATTGCAGACTATTGCATCAAGCAAATTCAGGTCTTTCAAGAACACTTCATCATCTTCTAGAATCAAAACTCTCTTGTATTCATGCACTTGTATCTCTTTCCAGATTCGATAATGGCTGAATGAGCACTTGAAGTATGAAAAACTCTAGTCATCACAAATCCAACTAGTAGTTTTTGATGGAATTGAGTTTTTTTGAATTACCTTAAAGAATGGTGAGTCATAGTCATAGAACCACTCAAACACCCCACTATCAAGAATGCCTACTCTCTTTAATTCAGCTGAGATCCTTGGAAGTCGCTCTTTGTGCTTGAAGTAGTGGATGCAATATATCTTGTCAAACTATGATTTCCAATCAATCATAGTTATATTGTATAGGCTAAGTTCAAGATATTTCAGAGATTTGCAACATCTTCTTCAACAGTGTTGCTAGAGATCAACTTCAAGAACTCTTCTTCAGTTATGACCTTAGTGCCAAGCTCTTTAGCCTTCTTAGCTTTAGAAGAACCGCTGTCAATGTTGTTGGTCACAAGATAAGTCAAGCCTTTGCTGACTCCTCCTTTGACCTCAAATCCAGCTTCTTGAGCTTTCTTAGATGCTTCAGAACGAGACATTGTGTTCAAAGCTCCAGTGAAGCACACACTCTGGCCATTAGATTGCTTCCTAGCAGACTCAGGATTGTCCTGGAGGGCGGCGACCCAGTGGTATTTTGGATTGTCCACTATGAGCATGACATTTTTGTAGGCATCTTCTAGACCATCCTGGAACTTGTCAAGAGTCAATTCACCAACACCTTCAGGAAGTCCATATCTCTCAATCCACAGAGACTTCATGTTGGTGTTCAAAGCATAGCCCTTAGGATCACAACTGAAGATGAAGTCCTCAAGCTTGCTACCTTTAGAAGCATAGAAGTCTATGATTTTCCTAAGAGTTGTCTCTGCAAGACCACCAAAGCAAGTCATGTTGCAAAGCAAATCAAGCTTAGATCTAGAGAACATCTTGTCATTGAGCTCTTCTGCAAGCTTCATCTCTGACTTGTACTTCTTGTTTGGCTCAAACTTCACAAGCTCTTCAAAAGAAGTGATTCCAAAGTTCTTGAGTGTAGCATTTGAAGCAGACTTCACGCCAAGATTCTTGATGAAGAGAACCAGCTGGTTGACAACCTGGTCTTCACACTTCTTGTTCTTGCAACATAGATTGACACCATCACGAACAAGCTTGCTTCCACAGCAATTGCAAACTTCAGGCAAGACTATGTCTTTGCAACTTGAATCATTCTTGACAACTTTCAAGACTTTCGGTATCACATCACCTGAGCGAACAATCTCAATGGTGCTGCCATACTTGAGACCTTTTTCTTCAATGAAGTCAACATTGTAGAGTGAAGCTCTAGAGATCATTGCTCCACCAAGCTCAACTGGCTCAAGAATTGCCACTGGCACATGAAGCCCATTTTTGCTCGGGCCTTCAAACACAACATCAAGCAACTTGGTGGTCGCTGTGAGCTGGTTTATCTTGAATGCCTTGCAAGCATCTGGACGATACTTGTCTTCATTCACATACTCGGTGTCACAGATGACAAGACCATCAGTGTCATACTCAAACTCTTGAGAAGCAAGCTCAAACAGCTCATCAACAATCTTGTCATCTAGATTGTCAATCTCGGTGTTCCAAGCTGTTTTGAATCCCCAAAGATTCAAAGTCTTGAATTGAGATGACTTTGTGAATCTTCTTCCAAGAATTGTGTATGCAATGAATGACACATGCTCAACATCACTGGCAATCCAATCTTTTCGTCCCATTATTCCAGCAACTGCATTTCGGCCATTTGCAAAGCCAGTCATCTTCTCAAAGTCCGGCTTCAAGATAACAAGCTCTCCACGAATGTCAAATGAATCTCCAACTAGATTCATCATATCAATGGCTTGCGGAATGTTCTTGACATGCTTGATCTTGTCCGTCAAATCTTCACCGAATATTCCATCGCCTCTTGTTGATGCTGAAACAAGCTTGCCATTTTCATAGTGGAGTCTGCAAGAGATTCCATCAACTTTTGCAGAGACATTCAAAGACTTGCAATAGCTCTTGATGAACTTCTTGACCTCAGCTGGCTCTTCAGCTTTAAGCTTGTCAAGTGAACCCATAATAAATGGATGCTTTACCTTGCCTTTGACTTCATGCAGAGAGTCTCTGAATGCATTGAACTCAGCTTCTGGAATCTGCTTCTGGAGAGATTCAAGCAAATCATCCCAAGTTTGGTCAGTCATCACTGGATTTCCAGACCTATATGCTTTGTTTGCAGAAGCAATCTTGCTCTTGAGTTCATCAACATTCATCTTGTTATCTCCTTATGAAAGTAATTCTATCAAAACCTAAGATTTTTGGCAATCACTCTTTACTTGGCAAGTTGCAGAACTTCTTGACCCAGAAGTCAAAGTCATTTTCATCTTCTGAACGATTCTCATACTCAAAGACAGTCAGCGTCTGTGGAATTCCTTTCAAGAAGATCATCTCCATCCAAGTCTTGAATTGGATAGCTAAATCTTTGTCACTCAAATCAAGATTCCAAGATCCTCTAGCGGAGTCTTTCAATTGAACAACTGTTCCTTCTGTCTTGACATCAGTCACAAAGCAGCTGTGGAAGCATCTTTCTTTGCTCATTGTCTTAGATCCTTTCTTTCAAGTATTTTGCAGATTGTTCTCATCTTTCAAGTCTTCAAAGCAGGATGGAGCTATTTTGCAAAGCTCATCAAGCAGCTTGTATGCCAATCCTCTGATCTCTGGCTGAGCTCTCTTTGAGCACCTAAGCTTCAAGAAGTTTCTCCAAGCTCTGAAGTTTGCAGTCACTGTGATCTTTGTGGCGCAAGCATTTGGAAGTACATATCTAGCAATCTCATTTCTCATGCCAACTGCTTGGAGCTTAGAGTATGCAGTCCATGCAGCATTCATTGCTTCCTGAAAGATCTCAAGTGCTTTAGGTGATCCAGCAATCTCTTGAGGAACTACATAACTTGGATTGTGCTCATTCACATATCGCTGGGATCTTTGACTGTAACTGAAGCCAATTCTGTGCCTCACAAACTCATGTGTGACCACCCGACTTATTCCATCCAAAACAAAAGTAGCAGAAGCATGCTCAACACAACTCTCATGACCAGATTTGATGATTGCTTTTATCATCTTTCTTGCAGGATCAAGCTCTTTTGGCTTAGAGTCATAGCAAGTGCTAGCTGCATGTGCAATTGTCATCTCTGGATTTGGAGTATTAGCTAAAAGTTCAACTGTCATTTTATTGTTTCCTCTTGGATAATGCTATTGATTGAAAGTACATGCTTGTAAGCTTTGATGATTTGATACATGTGGATAAGAGGATCAGTGCCATCAACTATTGTTGGCATAACACCAAATTCAGAAAAGGCAAGTTGAGTCTGTATCTTGACATCTTGTGCTCTCTTGTAGCTTGGATCACATGAAATCACAATTCTCTCAGCAAAATCGGTCGGAAATCTCATGGCCATTCTCTGCAGATTGCGACCAAGCTCATACATGCAAATTGGTTGATCTGACTCTCCGGCAGAGAAGAGCATTGAAAACACATCCATCTTCTGCAACCAGTTGAACTCCCAAGAAATCTGCTGCTGTGCTGCATTTGGGTCATCAATAGGAAAATTCTCTCTTCTTGGATTGAAGACCACCAAGCGATCTAGCTCTCCAGGAAACTTTGCATCATACTTTGCAAAGTTGCTAGCTACTTCATTCTGCCACTCTGGACAGTTTGTGATTCCTCCTCCCAAAAAGCATTTGACTTCGGTTGGAAGACAAATGATGTCTTCTGGTGCTACTACTATCTTCATGCTTTGAATTCTCTCTTCTTCAACTCTTCTAAGATCATTGCATCTCGATTTGGTGTCTCTAAAATCTTCTTAGCTTCAAGCAACATCTTCTTTCGTTGCTCTTTAGCTTCTTTCAAGTTTTGCTTAGATTCCTTCAAATCTATTTTGACCATCTTCTCTAAAAGATTTCTTGTGGTCTTGATCTCAACGAGAATAGCTCTCAAAAGATCAACCTGAATTTGTGATAAATTATCAACTGCCATATTTAAATGATACCAGCTTAGACTGGAAAATGCTTTAGCTTTGTTACATCATGACCAGCATGAAAACTCTTGACTATGCATCCATCTAACATGAACTCAAGAACATTCTTTCCAATTTGTGGTTTAGTGTCTTGAATTGTCACCGACAATTGTGTTTTCCATTGATCTTGGACAAGCTTCTGTATGTCAAGCTTAGTTCCAGATTCCCAAGTTGTCTCAATCTTCACTGGAGTCAGAGTTTGCTGGATGCTAAACATCATGTTCATTGCATCTATTGCATCCTGCTCATCAACAAACACCATTCGATCCATCCATGGATGTAAACCATCATCATTCAAGCCAGCTTGTTTTATTCGTCTTGCTTGATTTTGAGTAGAGAGAACATATTCTGTTCCATGAGATGTGAAGAACTTCCACTCAATTGGACTCCCTGATGGAGAAATCATCTCACTGCACCTCTCTCCATTGAATGTATCAAAATCATCTGATGTCTTGACTTCTTTGATTATTGACCTATCTCTTGCAAAATGTGAAGAATTCGCTATCTCATGGGTATATCCAGCATCAATGACAACCAGCTTGCCATCTTGAGAGAATCCCCATTGGTTGAGATTCCAAATATCTCTGATATAGAGTTTCTCTGGATGTGTGAACTTGAACTTGAGCAAATCTAGCAAGACTTGACTTCTTCCAATGAGATTAGCTGCTAAGCAGACATGACCATGCATAGATGAAGAAGTGTTCTTTGCCGCATATTCAAAGAACTTTGCCATATCACAAAGAGACTTGAATGGAACAATCTTTGTTAGCTCTTCATTTGATACATCATTTCCAACAAGAGGACGAGCTCTCTCAAAATTCATATCTTCTAGCCATCCAAACAACCAAAAACCAATGAATTGAGATATTGGAATTTTCAAGTGATTAGAGCAGATCTCAACAAGTCTATCTCTCCATTCTTCTGGCCAATTGAAAGTATCAAGAAGCTCTTGCTGAGTCTTTAAAGGCTTACATTCTTCAACCCAAATCTTAGAATAGTCTTTGTTATGTCTCTTTGCTTTAGGAAAGCATATAAGACCTTCTTTCTCTCCAAGCTTAAAATTTTCATACTCTTGTTTGTTTTGCCATATGCCAGGCTCTTGTCTCTCTTTGATAGGCATTTTCAAGCAAGTACCATTACCAAGAGACCATGCTAGTCTGCTGCATCCAACTCCTAAAAACTTCTTCTTATTGTCGTCCATATACAAAAGATATTGGCTTAGAAGCAAATAGAATGCGTAAATAATGAAGTATGATATAGATATTTGAGACAAAAGCTGACTAGAATCAAATATATTTTCATGGTTCTTCTGAAGCTAAAGTTTAGAAACTGGAAGCTCCATCATTTGAGCATCCTTTCTACATAACACCAGATCTTCATTATGCAATGGCATTTTGCACAAAAAACTAGAGTTCAACCGGTGAATATCTTGTAAAGAAGACTTTTACTCCAAGTGCTCAGAACTATGTCTATATTGTCTCATTGAGACCTAACTGTAACATCTTTGACTTTAGGGATCATTCAAGCCCGGAGTTCAAGAAAATCTATAATATCATTGACAAAGAGCTTTTTGATTGGATATTGCAAGCTTCTACATTTGGATATGATCATGGTGACATATATGAGTTCACTGCAGCTCTTCATGGATATCTGCTAAAAGCTATCGTTGAAAGTGGAGCAAATTATCTTCAATATTCTAAGTTGTTCAAGAATGAGCCAAAATATGAATCAATGACTCCAAGAATGTTTCTGAAAGCATGTGACTTTTGCAAGAAGAACAATTTGATAGATTCTTATTCAGAGTATTCAATACACAAAACTATGGTTCCAATATTGAAAGGACTTGCTAAGCAAGGATTTCATGGAATATTGACTAGAGAATATGATTTCAATGATGAGACAATGCCTGGAACTAAAGTCACAACAGACTATGCTGTTGGAATATTTGACAAATCTGGATTAGATCTTCTATGCTTGGTTCCGATGAAATACACTTGGCTAAAGAGAATAAATCCAACATATCTCAACAATGCAACCGATGTGAGTGCAAAGACTAAAATATAGAGATTCATCAAGCTATACAAGTAGATTTGCCAGACTAGTGATAAGAAGCAAGTCCAAAGCCAATTCACCGAATCAAGGATTGACAAGAAAGCAACTTGGTATTTTGGAAACAACAGAAGCAAGAACTTGAGGATCACAAAGCCAGACTGGAGTAAACCATTTTTCTTGACAACTAATTATTCATATGCAGAAGACTATGCTGACTATGGAGTATATGCAATATCATTGAAAGGTGAAGTTGGTTCAAAGATATTAGATTTCAACAATGATGCAGATGTCAAAAAACTCAATTGGCCAAAAGAGATTGTTGATGAGATAAGAGTTGGAGACACCGACTTGAATGGAATTGCATATGACATGTACATTTTAGCCGGTTATGGGCATCAGCCATTGACAAATGAGAAATATTGGAAATTGACAGATGCTGCATATTGGTTTGATGAGAGATCTAAAAATATATTCAATCTTGTTTCAAAAAATACAACATGGGCAAGTGAGAAAGACCATAGATTTGTGCTTTAGATGTGGAAAGACATATATGATGCTGGATTTGACGGATTCACACATATTGAGTTTGGAAACAAAGTGCTAGCCATATTCAACTTTCATTGCATTGACAAAATATCAATAAGACCTATTAATGCGCCACTCAATGAAATTGAATATGAGCCACCATATACACTTGATCAGATAAAAGCTAACTATCCAGAAAACATATACAATAAACTTGCATCATGTCCAATTCATAGTTGGAGAGCAAAAACTGGCATTGAACTTATACACAAAGAACCAACCCAAGATGAACTTGACAGAATTTGGAAAAATTGGCAGCTAATGCCACAAGAGATGAAAGACAAATCTGATTAGAAAAGTTTAGAGTTTTTTGGATGCACTAATGCAGAAAACTACAAAAAGCTAAAAACTGAATATCTAACTGAGAACAAAACAGCATATTTAAAGAAATTCCAAGATGAACCTGATGTAAAAGCTATTGTTGACCAATTTTGGATCATTAGAAACCGTACAAAATCCCCAATGAATGACATTGATTGGTGGATAAAGAAACCATATTCAGAGTTCAAGAATTTTGTAATGTCATTTGACACTAGAAACAAAACTGAGAGACGTGAAGAAAATTGGCGCCAGAATGCAATAAACAATGACGCAAAGATTCTTGGAACTAAAGATGGATATGAAATATGGTATGTTCCGACTTATGATGCAATGGTGATACTTGGTCGTTTCTACAAAGGAAGATCTGCAAAGTGGTGTGTAGCATCAGATGATCCGGACTTCTGGTTTGACAACCATGAAGACAGTGAATTTGTTGTCTTAGTGAGAGAACATCCTAAGAATGATGAGTTTGACAAAGTCGCAATTGAAATGATGAATCATGGAAGATATTACAATGAAGATGACATCATTCCATGGGATCTTGAGAATGATGATTGGACATTCACAAATGACTAGCTTATTCATGAAGCCTGGTTGCTATTCAAAGACAACGGAGAAACACGTGAGCAATACTTTGGATAAGCTTAAGATGGTGGCTATTTAAAGCCACCATCTTGTGTCTTTTAACATTAATTGTTTTAACTATTAATTCTTCTGCTTTACATATATCTTGCAAATGCAGGGTTCACCAATCTTCTTGTTCTTCTTGAAGTCTTCACAATGGCATTTTGAACCTTCACTCTTTGGCTGGCACGGACAATAACCATCATTCTTGTCAATTGCATCAAGAATAGCATTGACTTTTTTCACTGTCAAGCTTTCATTGAATCTGATCTTATAGTCTTTAGCCGCCGGCTTAGTTTCATCCTCTGGAATGGCAGAAGATGGTTTCTTTGAAAGAATTGCTTCAAGTGCAGCTATCATAGCTTTAGCACCGGCATCCCCAGTCTTGTTGTTGCGGAGGGTATTTCCTTCGATTGCTTGGTCATATGCAATCTTTCCAGTCTTTTGATCATATATTGACACTCTAAATCCCGGATAGTATTTAAGCCCAGTTCCGCCATAGACCCAATCATGCACAGTCTTTCCTTTGTCTTTGTCTCCACTATATTGAAACACAAAATATGCATCAACTTTCTTCATCCAGTTCTTGAATGTATCCGTCATCATACATTTTTCAGCAGATACACAATATCCACATGCATCGCCATTGCTCCAAACAGCAATTATGAACTTATACTCTTTCTTGGCTTGATTTAGAGCTTTTTTGTAGTCAATATTCCACTCTCCAACTTTTGGATTTTTAGTAGAACGCAACTTTATAAAACTAGATGTTGTTCCCATTGTTGATTTTCCTTATTTGTTTGTTCTTTGATATTTTACAACTTAAAATGGCTGGTTCAATGAACCAGCCATTATTTGAAGAAAGATCACTTAAATTCTCAAGTTTTTAGCTTACTTCACCTCAATCTTGAGAACATCATCTTTCTTTTTCTCTTCAATAGCTTTAGCTGGAAGATCAATTCTGAGCATTCCATCATCGGCTTTTGCCGAGATGTTCTTGATGTCAACTGTATCTGACAATGGAATTGAAAAACTGAAGCTTTGGTATGAGATACTTGAAAAATCCATATCTTCATCTTTCACTTTGTTTTCAGCTCCACAAGATACTGTCAAAACATTATCTTTGACCTCAACCTTCACATCATCCTTCTTAAAAGGAGTATATGGGCACTCAAGGGCATAACCAATGACAGTTCCTTTGTCATCTTTCTTAGTGATAAGATTGTGAGGACGGTTGATTATACGCTTTAAACCACGATTCTCAAACTTATTAGAACCATCTGCCAGGAGAGGATAACTAAACATCGCATCTAGATTTCTCCACATGCGATCCATTTGCTCAAACAATGAGTACATTTTATTGCCTTCTTTCTTTTTTGATCGTTGTTAGTTCAATCGATCTTTCTTCATTTGCTGTTTCTGATGTTGGATACCTTCCTAACTATCATTCACAACAATTATTATTTACTATTTTAGACTTTAAAAGTCTAAGCAACATTGCTTAGACTTTATTGATGAAAGATAATCTAGTCTTTAAATACCAAGATCCGCAAGAAGATCATCAGCATCAACATCATCATTTTTAGGTGGTGCAGCAACTGCTTTCTTCTCAACCTGATGCTCTGATGATGCCTCTTCAACAACATCAAGCCCTTCATTATCTGGATCATCAGCTAAGTCATTTGCAATTTCTTCATTATTGCTCTTGACTTCTGCTATCACTTCCGAACCACTTGATTCATCTTCAGAGCTAGGCTTGTAGACTGGAATCTCATCATCTTCAGGAATATCATCATTTGATACTTTGCAATACTTGTTGTAGAATGCAAGAATCTCTTCTGGAGTTGATGATGTGTAATATGTCTCATCAAAACCCATGCCATCGACTGTCTCTTTTGTGATGGAAGGAATGTCATATGGCTTTGTTGAAAACACAACTTTGTCCCAAACTCTTTTCTTGTAAGATCTTTCATTTGGTTGACCCTCATTGAAGGTCTCTGTTTGCTCTCCAACATGAATGCAAAGATCAACAGCAGCTTTACCATTAAAGACTGGAGTCTTCAAAAGTTGTTTTTCAATCTTTGCACGAAACTCTTGATATTCCTTCTTGTCATTAATTATGAGAACCTTAAACTTGCCAATGTTACCATCATACAATGGATCATCAACAACATACACCGGAATTATTGCTTGATATTTTCTTCCAAGTTCTTTATTCTTGCGATTAGCTTCCTTGTCTTTCCATCCAGATTCCTTGAAAGCCAAGAAATATTTATTAGCCATATCACACACTTTGCATGCATGATAACGATCACCTTCAACATGAACATGTGGGGTCACTGGACAAGTGATTTCATCCTCAAGAACTGGAAATCCCTTTTCAGGATCTTTCTTCCACACTTGGTGAACCCATCTAATGATATGTGGGTCATCCCTATCATTCTTTGTTTCACTGCTAAAAGCTAGCAAACGAAATCTATAGAATGACTTATCTGTAGGACATGGCTTCAAAGACATCACAAGATTCTTCTTGGCTGTTCTCTGTCCTGCACTTTTCGACTTCTTTGGAAGCGATGACATGAACGTACACATTTTTATTTTCTTTCTTTGTTTATTTGTTTTTTTTTGTTTGTCAGTCAAATCAACCAACAAAATTATGATACATCTTTAGGACTTTACAGCAATCCATTCTTTCCCAGATACCCATCCTATGGCCTAATACCATGAC
>Ga0310694_10002350_pt1 | contig 19566 bp, 20 predicted proteins | sample 174DNAGHGhighgp2_FD_203884 | JGI IMG/M metagenome (GOLD analysis project Ga0310694, IMG submission 203884) | Sheep rumen microbial communities from Palmerston North, Manawatu-Wanganui, New Zealand - 1742 DNA GHGhigh gp2 (v2) (version 2) | ecosystem: Host-associated > Mammals > Digestive system... | reverse complement strand
GTACTAAATATTTTTGAGATTTGCAAATTTTTTACACAGTTTGCGCACAAATACGCTAAATTGTATTAAAAATACATTTAATTGACCTCACCCCTTATGCGCCGCATTTCTACAATGTGTTTTTGTAAACTTTGTAAATTCATGTCTTTCTCCATGTTTAACGTGAAACTGAAGTTCGTATACTTCGAGCGTGGTCCATAAATAAATGCGTAAGAAAACAATGCAGGATCGTTTATTATATCTCGTACTCTACTAACGGTATGTTTATTATAATAGTTTTTATCAAATTGTCCTTTGTACTGAGCATATATTAGTGGTATATCAATACTCCAACCAAAATTTTTTTTCAAAAAGGCTATATAGTCAAGAACGCGCTGATCTATATTTCCAAGATAATCCGTTATATCGTAGAAAGCACCATCATATCCATCGCATCGTAAGCCTTTTTTGAAAAATATACCAATCTCTTCCTTTTTTTTCGCAGACATGCTTGCATCTTGTTTACTAATGAAATCACGAAATACTTGGATGCACACAGATTGTCCCGAAATTTCATACAACCATTGCCACCATGAGTCGGCATTTTCTTTATAAGCACTCAAAGATGAAAACATCGCATCATCAGCACGGAGAATAATATGTCCAAGTTCCATTATATACTGTTTATGAGGTGACACAGCAATGTGCTCCAAATTAGGGATACGAACCTTTATACCTTCTGCCGCTAACTTTGCAATGATGTAATGCACTGTAGCAAATGGATATTTGTGATAATAGTCACCAATAAACGTACGATTTGGCTGCTCCAAATTTGGAGGTAATTCTATGCCAAAGTTATTTCGTTTTTCGCTTGGCCGCTCCAAATTTGGATTAAATTTTGTGCCAAGGTTCTTTAGTTTTTCGTAATGCTCTTCGTCTATTGCAATAATGTGCTGCTCTACGCAATAAACATCGGGGCGATTAACAAACAAGTCAATATAAACAGGCTTGTAAATATCGTCAATCTCAGGCGAAACCCATATATCACTCTTGCTATTACTAAAACCAACTATTTTGCAGCCGAGATAGGTCTGCAAAATCATTCCCGAAAGAAATCCATCTATATCAGTATTAATGATGATATTAGGATTTTGTTTGAAAAGTTCACTTAATGTCATATCTAATAATGATTTTGTTAATTCTCAACACTAAAATTCCAAGATCCAAATGGTTTTCCATATACCATTTCTACTCCGTCGTAAGTAAAATCGGAGTTGGCAATTTTGCGCACACCTTTGCTATTGTATACACTTTCTAGAAATCCATTGTTGAACTTGACCTGCATGTGAGCAATTCTCTCTCCAAATAGATAGAACGCGACATACGAAGTTTGATACTTTCGAATCTCAATGCTTTGCACATCCTTATGACCCACTTTCATAGGGACGCAATTTAACTTATATCTACCATTGCTCTTGTATTCATAAACCCAATACTCAATAGGAGAATCAGCGTGGAAGAGATAGTCAAATAACTTCTCTTTGTCCTGTACATTACCCCAGTTTTGAATAACAGCATCCCGAATCAGGTCTATGTATTGGTCGGTAGTTCGACTTGGTTTCCTCATCCTGAACCAATTTTGTACGCCACCGTATGTGCTAGACATTTCCTCTATGTACATTTGCGTATATTGAGCCAACTGCCTTTCCAAAATCAGCCTTTGCTGTTTTGAAATAAAATACATACCGGAAACATTAAGTGTGCATGTGTTTGAGTACTTAACAGATAGGCCAATTTGAAAGTCTCTACCTGTTTCGTCCTTAACATACATAACTACATCCGAAGGTCCAACTTCATCATTCTGCGTCTCAAAGGAAACATCTTGCAGAGACAACTGCCGAAGTTTCAGTTGCCATAGTACACCAGAAATATCTGTGCTTCGAAAGATGGAAAGCACGGAACTAGCGTCACTTCTTGTTAGAATGCTTTCATGAACCAAATGCTTTTCCTCTTCGTTGGTTAAGAGTTTATAGAATAACGCAATTTCATACTCTACGCCTGTGTTGACGTTTTCGCGTATTTCTCGGAGGGTATTAGGACCAAGCATATAATTATATCTTTAGGAGATCCGACATTGACAATCCAAGACCCTTTGCTATCTTAACTAACGTCAGGTAGGATGGATTCCTTTCACCGCGTTCAAGCATGCCAATGTAGTTCCTGTCCAAATCACATTTGCTTGCCAACTCAACTTGCGTCAATGATTTCTTCATCCGCAAGTCCCTTACATGTGCCCCAAGTTGTTGGAGGCTAATAGTATTTTCTGCGTTTGTCATACCCACAATAAGTATCATTAAAAAAGGCACCGCTTTTTGCGATGCCTTTTAGAAGTTGGACTCTTCGTTATCAATAAAATCAAATAGTGTTGGACCTTCGTCCTTTGGCTTTTTCTTCGTTGGAGGGAACTGCACTTCTTTGGAATATTGGTGCTGTACCTCCTTATCCCCGAACATGTATCGAGCAAATAGGCTAACCAAACTAACATTAATACTATTTCCAAATTGTTTGTAAGCCTGAGGGTCTTTTACATCATATTGGAAAGTATCAGGAAAACTCTGCAAGCGCGCACATTCGCGAGGCGTAAGGAAGCGTTTGCGTTTTCCGACAATGGATGTTTGAGTAATAGCTACTAGTGCAGGAAAATAAGTTCCTGGTTTTACCCGAAGTCCCGAAGGACGTATCTGCATAATATGCTCCCACATATTGGGATTTTTTACGTCACCAACCTGCCATTCGAGCTTAGCTTTAGCGCCAAAGAATAACTCGCATTGCTGCGCGCGTTTTAGCCAGTCAGCAATAAACTCTTTATTCTGTTTCCAGAGTTCGTTATTCTTCAAGATAAAGTTCCTCTGCCAACCGGGAAGGTTGTCCCAGTCCGGCACCATGTGGTTATCTTCCAATGCACACAAACTGTCTGTCCAAACAGGGAAGCTCGGAAGTTTGTCGCATTTGATATTCTGAATAAACTCATTCCAAATATCTATCCACTCGATTTGAGTTGGTTTGAGTTTATATTTCACAAGGTTCGGTATCTCCGAATCGTCCTGAAGAATATCATCGATACTACAATCAGGAATATTCTCCGGATTGAAATAGAACGGTGGCAGATCTGCAATGTCCTTGCGCACACACATGATGAACACGCGCTCGCGATGTTGTGGTACGCCAATGTAGTGAGGGCTGAATATAACAGGCTCGTCAATCACATTATAACCGGCTTCAACAAGTGAATCGTGAATAACTCGCCACGTATTACCGTGGTCGTGGCTAGCGAGGTTGCGGACGTTCTCTAGAAGCGCATACTTGGGATGATGGTATTCTAGAATACGCATGATATCAAAGAACAAAGTTCCTTTAGTCTCATCAGCAAAACCTAGCCGCTTTCCTGCTTTAGAAAATGCTTGGCAAGGGAAACCACCACAAAGCACGTCATGCGCAGGAATGTCCTTTGCCTCTATCTTAGTAATATCTCCCTCTGGCTTAAGCCCATAATTGCGCTCATACGTTTTCCTGCAGTCAGCATCAATATCGCTTGCAAAAACACATGTACCGCCCAAGTCAGACATGGCTTGATGAAAACCACCAATACCACAAAATAAATCAATAAACTTAAATTTTTCCATACGCATATTAAAAGGCAACGCTATGCAGCGTCCAAAGGCAGACCAATGCCCATCACTGCATAGCAAATGTTGCCTGTGTAATAAATGTTCCGCATAATTGGTCTTTTATGGAATGTGCGGTAATTCATACTAGTCGAGGAAAATCCAACTGTTAGCAATGTCGCTTGCGCGATCATTGTCCGGCTCGGGACCATCGTCACCCTCTCTGATGAGTGTCTCGATGGAATAGATACCGTCGTCTTCAGTTCCTTGCAGATTATCGTCCATTTCTGCACGATACTCCATTTCGTTCCGGTCTAAATAGACATGCAAGGTCGCATGCTCATATCCGTCCGGATTGTCAATGTACTCCTGTACAGCGTCGTAGATTTGTTCTTCCAACGCTTGGATGTCTTGAATACTTGCCATAATTTTTGGTCTTTTATGGATTAAAAAATATATAATTCTCCCTCTCTTTAGGGAGCGTATTTTTCTAACACATCTTTCTCCATCACAGCCCAAACAACCTTTCCCTCTTTCACATCACACACCACTTGCGCGGGCTGCTCATCGGGTAGCGTGTACCCGTGTATGTACGCTTTCGTGCTGAACTCCTCAACGCTCACCGGCACAAACGAACAATCACCATTATCGTGTATAGCCGCTGCCAACTCCCACGGCGTGCCCTCAACCGACACACCGCACACCGCACAACGCTGCCTATTGCAAGCAACAGACAACATACAGATACACAACACTATGCAACACCTCAAACGCACAATTTTTTCGTTTCAATTAAAGGGTCGTTTATTTGAAACTATGCCCCATTTTTTAGCCCCATTTCTTAGCCCTATTATTTATCAATAAGTTACCCTTTTCTGAATTAGCCTACAAAGGTACAAAAAAATTTTCAAATATGCAAATATTAAACGCCCCTTTATTTGAAACGTTGTGAAAAAACGTCATTTTTGGCGATTTTTTTGCATTTTTTTTGCAACTGACTATCAGTATTTTACGCCGTTTTGTGAAAAGATATTTGCTTTTTTCGTTTTTTTGCCGTAACTTTGCATCGTTTTTCGTTCCGTTCGATCGGGGTTTTATCGTACTTTTATCGTACTTTTATCGAGGTTTGAACGGAACATACCCCACAAATGCAGCCGGTGGGTGACAATAGGCTGCAAGCGTTCTTTGACATGCTAAAGCTCCCGTTACGGGGAGGAAGTTTACCAAATTGTAAACGGTAAATGAACAAATCGTAAATGAATCTATGGCAATTGTAAAATGGAACTCGGCAATCGACTACGTGAAAGGTGCGTTGTCTAAGCCGAAGAAACAGAACGGCCACTCGCACGGCGACTACCTGATCGGTACGCACCGCGAGGCTGCCACCACCAACCCGAACTGCACCCGTGCGTACGTCAAAGGTGCGGACGCCTACAACCGCTCGACACCTGTCAGCTCCGATGAGCGCGCACAGCGTACACGCTTCGGCGCAATCTGCAAGGCTGTGGCACTCCGCCGCAAGGATCTGTCCAAGGTAGCCACGGACCTCGAGGCGTTCAACGCGCAGAAAGATACCGCCGGAGGCTACAAGACCTTGCGTCAGTACCTGTGGCGCATCTGCGCAGCTGAGTATCAGGGCTAATCCCTTAAGGGATGGTCTCAATCAGACAACTCCATTCGATGGCAGAGGAGCGAACCGCCACGAGTATCAGTCTCGGGCGGTTCGTGGCCCTCCTGCACAGATGGGCTAAACGTTTCTGCCCCGATTACAACCCATGCGAACGAAAGCGACTGACGGGCTACCCGTACCTCACACAAAGCGAGACATCTGCGTTCCTGCTATGGCTTGAATCGCTGCCGAAACACTGTTTCTTATCTCCTGATTATCCACCTGTATGTTTCAGAAAATCCTCACATATATCCAGCTCCTGCTCGCCGTCCTGATGGCGGTGTTTGGCTGCGTGTTGATCGTACTGGCGTTCTATGCTCCGCCAAGGGGACATATCGACCCTACGGTGCTGACAGCCTTCGGTGAGGTACTCACATTCAGCGGTGCTGTACTCGGCATCGATTACCGCTACCGCTGGTATAAAAAGAAATAACGCGCAACTAACTACCGCAGTAATCGCGACTACAGGAGCGAAAAAAATTGTTGGTAATGGTTGTTAATTGTTGACCCAAAAAGAAAAAATTGTTGACCCGGAAAAATATGACTCTCGAACTCATCCGCCTGCAATACCTGCCCGACCGCACGCTCGGCACACTGCATTTCGTTGGTGACAACCAGTGGCACTGCGACACTCTCGAACCGCCACACCCCAATACTAATCACTCTCTCCCTTATGAGGGGAGAGCCGGAGAGGGGTCTGTTTGCATACCTGCCGGCACGTATGAACTCAAGGTCACTTGGTCGCCTGCCTTCAAGCGTTGGTTGCCGTTGCTCATGGCTGTGCCCGGACGTTCGGGCATACGCATCCATGCCGGCAACACGCCGCACGACACCAAAGGCTGCATTCTCGTAGGCTGGAAATATGGCAACGAACTCCTGCGCAGCCAACGCACACTCACTGAACTAACCAACCAACTCCGACGCAATGAAACGCACTATATTACCATACATTAGACGCAAAGCGAAGAGCATTGCCTTAGCAATAGCAATGATCACTTACGCGCTGATTATTATACTTGCGCTTACATCTTGCCGTAGTGCTGCACCGCTCATCAGCATTCCGCGCAATGACAGCATTGTTATCCGTGACCGCTTTGTCCGTGACAGCATCTATATCCACGATAGCGTCATAGTGCGCCTGAAGGCGGATACCGTCTATATTGAGCATTGGAAAGAACTTTGGAAAGAAAGTGCAAAAGTGACCACCGACACCGTTTACAAAGATAAGGTTGTAACGGTGCGTCTTCCACCCGAACGTTACGTCCCTTGGCTCTACCGCGTAGCACTCTACGTCTGTATAGCCTTGGTGCTCCTCATAGTTATACGTATATGCGTCCGCCGGTTTTGTGGTTTCCGGTAGCGCATAATTGAAAGTTGAATCATAGCAAAAAAGCAGCCGAGTCGTGAGACCCGGCTGCTCTGTTTGTATCTGTAGGTGAACGTATATGGCGGTTAGTATGCCTTGATGTAGTCGATGGCTTTCTCCATTGCGCCCTCGTAGCCGGCCTCTGCCTGCGTGATGGTTTTGGTGGGAGATACGCCCTCGCCCTCCAGCACACGCTGCTCGCCTACAAACCGCGTCTGCATACTCGAGGTAAAGACGTAATGGTTGCCGTTGATACTGCCGAACTCGCCGTCGTGGAAGATAGTAGGATACGACACCGACTGACCATGTGCGCCGAACGTGCGCTCGCCGATCATACGGCCCGTTGGCAACATCTTGATCGCCTCGGCAGAGAGCTCCGCCATGCTGATGCTGAACGCGTTGGCGAGCACCACATACGGGATATTCGCCTTAGCCAGATCGCGCCGGTTGGGGATAGCACTCGTGTCAACCATCGCAGGGATCCACTCCGTATATTCGTAGCGACCCAAACCCTCCTTGTAGCGCACGTCGGCATAATGCATAGGCTCGCTGATGAACGAACCGACCACAATATTCAGGTCATTCACATTGCCGCCTTTGTTGCAGCGGTTGTCCAGAATGATTCCCAATAGGTTGGAGTCGTTCAGGCACATATCCAGCCAACCTCTCAGGTTGCTCACATACTGCTTCTCCTCGTCGGTCTCACCTGTCTCGTTGATCAGTTCGCTGATATGGTAGGAGCTGAGCCAGAGGTAGGCAATCTTCTTGCCGTCCACGTCGCGCGTGCCGAAATAGTTCTCGTACTTGCCGAACTTGCCCCAGTTGCCTCCGTCCAGCAGTCCGCTGCTGACATAACCGTTGACCGCATTCTTGATATCCTCGATCGTGTACGACTGCCCGGCGGTATATTCGCGGCGCTTGACCTCCGCCATTCCCGGCAGGAACGTGCACACCGTGCCGGTGTGGATGTCGCGCACCATGACTTGCATGTGGTGGTCGATGAGCGAGGATGTAGCCTCGGCATACAAGCCTGCCAGCGTGGCGGAGTCGGGTAGGATACCGTTGGTCCGGTAGTTCTGATCCAACTCCTCAAACTTCGGGTGCATGCGGTAATAAACCTCATCCCAATCGGTGGTGTCAACGCTCCAGAACACGTACTGGGTGTTCAGACCTTTCCATACTGCCTCAAACTGACCCGCGTAGGTCGTATATGTCATGTTCAGCGGGTCGCTCGGGTCGAAATATACATCACCCTTCGGACGGCAACCTGCTACGGCAACTGCCAAACACGCAACAACTGCGATCCTGTATGTAAAATTCTGTATTCTCATAACTCTCAAACCTTCTTATCTCGCTTTGCTCGAACGATTATTTCAAACTGTCAAACCTTCAAACTGTCAAACCTTCAAACTGTCAAACCTTCAAACCATCAAACCTTCAAACCTTCAAACCTTCAAACCGTCAAACCTTCAAACTGTCAAACCTTCAAACCTTCAAATCAGAACACGTACCTCGCCGACAGTCCGAACACCACGGTGTTGTGGTAGCGGTGGTCGTACATCAGCGGCTGCCGCCGGATCGTGTTGCTCATGCTGTAGTACAGTATGGTCTCCACGCCCAGGCGCAAGAACTGCCAGGGGTCCCACGACACGCCCACGCCGCCTACCAGACCTCCGTCGTAGCGGTTGTCGTCGGGCGTGAACTCGTAGGGCGCCTTGCGCGGATCAGGTGTCAGCAGGGTAGTGCGATTGACCTCGCCGCCCGCCCAGAAACCTGCATACGCACCGGTGAGTATATGGCAGCGCACCACATCACCGAACGTCCAATCAGCCATCACGGGCAACTGGATATAATGGTTGGTGTAATCGGAGTGAACATCGTTCGTCTTCAGGTAGGGCAACATACGATGCATGGAGTGGTTCTTCTGCACAAACATCAGGTCGGCACGCACGCTCAGCCAGTTGTACAACATATACGTGGCACTCACGCCCGCATAACCGCCCCAGCCGCCGCTGAAACTCATGTCGTAGGCATAACCCGCCTCGCGCGTCTGCCAGTTCATACTGCCGCCGCCAATCACGCCTACCGACCAGAAACCCATCTTGCTGTTGTTCTCCATGATGAAGTTGCGGCGGCTCCTGTACTGCGAACCGCGGCGACTCGTACGCGTCTTGCCGTACTCCATACCTATACGGCCCGAGCGAATCTCGTTGTTGCCCTGACCGAACGCAGGCTGCAACTCACCCAAACCGAACAGCATGACAGCTGCCGCCAAAAGACGGATTCCTGTAGTGCGGACAATTGAAAAGATGTGACTCATAATCCGTGTATTTCTGTAATCCGCCGCAAAGGTACAAAAAAAATCCCACATTTGCAAATATATGTGAGATTTTTTTTTTCAATCAGTGTTTTTTTTGACCGGCTGCGCCTGAGAGAGGAGAGACCGGCTGCGCCTGACAGAAGAGAGACCGGCTGCGCCTGAGAGACCGCTGCGCTGACAGAAGAGAGACCGCTGCGCTAAACATTAAACACTCAACACTCAACCCTCAACCCTCAACCCACCTCCCCTTCTGAGAAGGGGTCGGGGGATGTTTACAGCTGCGGCAGTATCTTGTACAGTTGTGCTGTCACGCTCTCGGCAATCAGGTTGTGTCCCTCCTGCGAGGGGTGTATGCCGTCGCAGCAGAGGTAGGGCAGGTAGTCGCGGTTGTGCAGGAACGGTGAGGTTATATCCAGTACCGGCACGCGCTCCTGGTAGCCGATCTGATACACCGCCAGGCTGTACATGTCGTGGTAGTTGCGTATGCGCTCCTGCTGACCGCCCAGCCACGAAAGCACATTATTACGGCCGCGCTCGCCCATGTTACGCGTAACAAAGTTGTAGAACCGCTTGTCGTCGATCAGCGGCAGGGTCATCAGTACAGGCTTGCTGCCCAACTTCCTGATCCGCTCGATCAGGTTGCGGTATATGCTGCGGAACGTAGGCAGTTCGGTCATAGGGTAGTGGGCGTCGGCAGGTGCCGAGGCTATATCTGTCCAGCAGAAGTCCGAATCGTTGCCTCCGAACTCCACCAGCGTAACATCGCTGCCGGCTATGGCTTCGGCGTGCTGCTCGGCTATCTGCGTGCCGCGCGTCACCGTGCAGCCCATGCGACCGTAATTGTCGATGTCCGCCTGTAAGTTGTCGGCACACTGACTGACAAAACCCGCAGGCAGAATCTTGTAACTCTCTCCGTCATAAATCACTCCTTTGGTAATCGAGTCGCCCAAAGCGACAATCTTCTTTAGCGTATTCATAATTGTTGATTTAGTTTGGTTTTTTGCTTGATTGTTTGTTGTATCGGCGTCAGTTGCAGGCAGGCTTGAGCCCTGATTTTGCGAACTTGCCTTCGAAAAACGATGCAAAATTACTACATATTTCGCACTTATGCAAGTTAGTGGGATGATATGGCACGATTTTTGATGAAATACCGATGTTTGATGACTAAATCGGAAATATAGGGACGAAAAACATGATTTTCGGATTTCGTCCCAGTGAAAAAATATACTGCACAGATGATACTTATCCCCAAAAAACTGCTGAGTGTTCCCTCGCTGCTGGCGCATGTGCTGGCTATCCCGGCGTTCCTGCTGTTCTTTGTGCTGCTGTACAGCCCCGGATGGATAGTGGATATGCTTGATATGCAGGCAGGCAAGCACACGTTCAACCTGCTGATGTGTATGTGTATTGTGCTGGGCGTGTTGTGCGCGTCGCGCATACCTGTCACGAGCGTGCGCAAACATCTTAGTAACTTCACATGGCTGAGGTATATCTTGTGGTGCATGGCTGAGGTGGCTGTCATGTCGGCGTTTGTGGCGCTGTATCTGACTCTGGTGTCCCGCCAGTGGGATCCCACGGGCGGCAGGTCGTACTTCGCCACGCTCGGATGGTCGGCGGCACTCGTGGGCAGCATAGTGATCTATCCGTACTTGCTGCTCGACTCGCTGTTCACGTTGCTCGAGAGCCCCGAAGAAACGGCTGCCGAGGACGAACTGGTGCGCCTGTACGACGCAACGCAACAACTCAAACTCGTGGTGGCTGCACCGGCTATCGTGTACGTAGAGGCGGATACCAACTACGTCAGTGTCAAGTACACCGAGGGCGACCGCGTGAAGAACTACCAGTTGCGCAACACCATGAAAACCCTTGAGCCCGTACTGCTCAAGCATGGTATAATCCGCTGCCAGCGCTCGTTCTTTGTCAACCCCAGGCACGTAACCGTACTGCGTAAGGACAAAGAGGGACTGATAGTAGCCGAACTGGATATACCCGAGGCACGCAGTATACCCGTGTCGCCGAACTACTACGATAACTTGAGCAGGATGCTTTGATATTACGAAATATGGCAAGTGAGATACATACATCTGCTTATCCGTTGCTGCCGGCACTGGCAGTGGATGCGGCGTGCTCGGGTAACCCGGGCGTGATGGAGTTTCGCGGAGTGATAGCCGACACCGGCACGGAGGTTTTTCACCGCGGACCGTTTCCGCAAGGCACAAACAATATCGGCGAGTTTCTGGCGCTGGTGCTCGGTCTGGCTTACCTCAAGCAGCATAACCTGACGTGGAACATCTACACCGACTCGGTGACCGCCTTAGCGTGGCTCAGGCAGCGCAAGTGCAAAACCAAACTGCCGCGCACGCCCGAGAACGAGCCGCTGTTTCAGATGGTAGCCAAGGCGGAAGCATGGCTGCGCGCGAACACCTACACCACGCGAATATATAAGTGGGATACGGAGAAGTGGGGAGAGATACCTGCCGATTTCGGACGCAAGTAACTTATAAATGCTTAACTGAATAAAGACATGGATAGAAACCTGTACATTGTAATTTTAGCAGCCGTGCTGCCGGCGTTTCTGCTGGTGCTGTATATATGGCTGAAAGACAAGTACCAGCGCGAGCCGCTGCGTTACATACTGCGCGGCGTGGCGTACGGTGTTATTTCCGCAGGCCTGGCTTATTGGCTGGAGTCGCTCATCGGTGCTTTGGGCTTGATAGGTGAGCCGCGCTTCTTCCTCGGCGCTATATGGAACGCACTGATCGGTGCCGCTATACCCGAGGAGTTTGTCAAACTGCTGATGCTGTGGCTGCTGCTGCGCAACAACCCGTACTTCGACGAGCGCTTCGACGGCATAGTGTATGCCTGCTGCGTGGGTATGGGTTTTGCGGGGACGGAAAACATCATTTACCTGCTCGGTAACATCGACAATTGGGAAGCAATAGCCGTTCAGCGTGCGATCTTTGCCGTGCCCGGACACTTTATGTTCGCCGTGGCTATGGGGTACTTCTACTCCATGCTGTACTTCGGCGATATGTCGTGGCGCGAGCGTTCGCGAATCTTCTGGGTGCCGGTTACGCTGCACGCTATGTACGACGGACTGCTGTTCATGGCAAGCATGGGCACGGCGCTGACCATCATTCTGGTGCTGACATTCTACGTGTTCTGCTACCTGCTCTTCCGCGGCGGCAAACGGCGCATTGAGGAGCACCTGCAACGCGACAAGCAGGATCCGAATCAGGTGGCGCACTATAAGAGTTGAGAGACACCCCTCCGGCTCCCCTTTCAGAGGGGAGTGGAGTTGAGTGTTTAGTGTTTAGTGTTGAGAGAAGTTGAGTGTTTAGCGTTTAGAGTTTAGTGTTTAGTGTTGAATGGAAATATGATGCCTAAAGAAGTGACATATACGTATCGGGTGGCGGGGCAGTTGTTCCGTTTGCGTGGCGATGAGCGTCTGCTGATGGCTGCGCCCAACATGGCACCGTTTCGTGTGCCGGATGATTGTTGTGCAGACGCCGACCTGAGGTTCGATGTATCGATCCGAACGGTGGCGGCGCTGGCTGAACCCGAAGGGGTGGAGCCGTTCTTCACCGACAACAGCGAGGCGGATATGCCCCGTATAGAGATCTACCGCTCCGCCGACGAGTGGCTGTTTCGTGTAGCGCAGGTGGCAGACGCGCCCGTGTGCTGCGAGATAAGGATGAGCAAGGATTTTCGCCGTGCCGTACTGACCTTACAGGAGGGAGCGCCTGTGCACACGCAGCGTTTTGCTATCGATAATGCTGTCATGCTCCTGTTCGCCTTTGCTACAGCCCACTGCAGTCTGCTGGAGATGCACGCTGCCGTGGTGGTGCACGAGGGCAAAGCACGTCTGTTCCTCGGGCATTCGGGTACAGGCAAGTCCACACATGCTCGTCAGTGGCTGGCGCAGTACCACACCGCCTACCTGCTCAACGACGACAATCCCGTGCTGCAGGTGGATACTGACGGCAAAGTGTGGGTGTACGGTTCGCCCTGGAGCGGCAAGACACCTTGTTACCGCAACGAGCGCGTGCCTGTAGCCGCTATCGTTCAGCTGGAGCAGGCACCGCAGAACAGTATCGAGCCGCTGTCGCCCTCGCATGCGTATGCGTATATGTTGTCGTCATGCTCCGGTCTGAAAGTGCTGCACGAGGCGATGGACGGATTGCACAGCACGATCAGTGCCGTTGTGCTGGGCGTGCCGATGTTCAAACTGCGCTGCCTGCCGGACAAAGCCGCCGCCGAACTCTGCTACAACGCTACCAAATAGAATGCAACTGCCTAACGAGATATTTATTCCCGAGATTGCCCGGTTGGTAGCCGAAGGCAAGCAGGTGGTGTTCACCCCAACAGGCGTGAGCATGCGTCCGTATATCGAGGGCGGGGTGGACAGCGTGACGCTTGTGCGCCCGGATGATTTGCAGGTAGGCAATATCGTTTTGGCAGAGGTGGCACCGCAGCATTACGTACTGCACCGGATCTATGCCCTGCAAGGCGACGCAGTAACGCTGATGGGCGACGGCAACCTGCAAGGCACCGAGCACTGCATACGCAGCAACGTGCTCGCCAAGGTCGCGGCTATCCGCTCGCCCAAGGGCAGAACCAAACCGCTGACGCGGGCATGGCTGTGGAGGCACACGATGCCATTGCGCAGAATAGCATTGAAAATCTATAGACATACATGTATATGAAAGTTATTTCCGGATTTGCATTACGCCCTCTGGGCAACGAGTACCTGCTGATTGCCGAAAGTGTGGACCTCGTTAATTTCAACGCGATGATCACGCTCAACGAGAGTGCCGCCTACCTGTGGCGGAACGTGGCTGAGTTGGAGTGTTTCGACGAGCAGACGCTGGTTGACCTGCTGCTGGCGGAGTACGAAGTGTCGCCCGAGCAGGCACGCGAGGATGCAGGCAAGACGATTGCCGCCTGGCGTGACGCCAAACTGATCACCGACTGCTGACCACCATATTGACAGTGAACGGTACGTTAGCACATATCACACCTATACGGGGCGTGAACGACGAAGGCAGAGGCAAGAAACATGCGTTGCACCTGCTCATACATGCCACGGATGCCGAGGTGCTGTGGCTGCACGACAATGATATCGTTCGTCCGGCAGCCGGTGACCGCGAGGCACTGGCGCAACTCGGTGAGGCGGACCTGCTGATCTTGCCGCTACGCATGCGCACCACGCAGGACAGCCTGCTGCAACGCTTGCAGGTGATCGAATATACGGCACTGCAGCGGCTGACTATCCGTGCCGCACAGCGCGGCATGGCTATACTGTGCAGCGGTGCTAACCTGATTGTACGTCGGCAGGTGTGGCTGGACGCTGAACCGCACCTGCATCCGGAGATGCCGAGCGGCGATGATATGTACCTGCTGGAGTACTGCAAACGTACGGGGCGCACGATAGCCGTGAGCGAGGCTGACAGTATGACAGCCACCGTGACCGCCCAACCGACACTCCGGGCCCTGCTGCGCCAACGCGCACGCTGGGCGGGGAAAGCACCATATTACACCGACCCGGATATTCGCCGTGCAGGTGCAGCCGTGGTGCTGGCTGTACTGCTGCAACTGCTATGCCCGCCGGTGGTGCTGCTGTACCTGCCGTGGGAGTGCAGTCTGATTCGGGGCAAGGGTTTTTCTGTGTGGGAGGTGCTGCTGCTGGCTGTGGTCTATCCGTACTACGCCTTGGTAGCACTCGTCAGCGGACTGCTGCACCCGAAGAGGTGGTGAAACACTCAACGCTCCATACGGCTTTAGCCGATCGTTCGAGGCTTGCCGAGATAAGAACACTCAACGCTCAACGCTCAACAAAAAATGACCGCTCTTGAAGCATTACATACTTACTTCGGTTATGATGATTTCCGCCCTATGCAGCGGGAGATCATCGAGTCGGTGCTGGCAGGCAAAGATACACTTGCGCTGCTGCCTACGGGTGGCGGTAAGTCGTTGTGCTTTCAGGTGCCGACGCTCGTCATGGCGGATAACGACAGAGACGGGGAAGGGTTGTGTCTGGTTGTCACACCGCTGATTGCACTGATGAAAGACCAGGTAGCCAATCTTCGCGAACGCGGGATACTGGCAGCGGCTATCTATACAGGTCTGTCGCACGAAGAACAGCGCGTGGTGTTTGACAACTGTATGTACGGTCCGTACAGGTTCCTGTATGTCTCGCCCGAGCGGCTGGAGAGTGAGGAGTTTATGAAGCGTGTCGTGCAGTTGCCAATCTGTCTGATTGCCGTGGATGAGGCGCATTGTATCTCGCAATGGGGGTATGATTTCCGTCCGTCGTACCTGCGTATAGCGCAGATCCGCGAGGTGCTGGATGTACCGGTGCTGGCACTCACCGCCACCGCCACACCCGAGGTGGTGGAAGATATACAGCGGCAATTAGGATTCGCAGCACCGAACGTGTTCCGCACCAGTTTCGCCCGCCCTAATCTGCACTACGTGGTCCGCCACACTGACGACAAACAGGCACAACTGCTGCATATCCTCCAGCGCGTGCCGGGTTCGGCTATCGTGTATGTACGCAACCGCAAGCGCACACGAGAGTTGGCAGAACTGATCAATCAGCAGTTGTCAGCGGTCGGCGGGCAGCAGGCTGCGGTCGGCGGTCAGCAGGTGGCGGATTATTACCATGCCGGGTTGCCGTCGGGCGAACGTAACGCCAAGCAGCAGGCGTGGAAAGAAGGCAAGACGCGCGTGATCGTGTGCACCAACGCTTTTGGCATGGGCATAGACAAACCCGACGTGCGGCTGGTTATTCATTACGACCTGCCGGATAGTATAGAGGCATATTTTCAGGAGGCAGGTCGTGCCGGTCGCGACGGAGAGCAGGCGTGGTGCGTGCTGCTGTTTGCGCCCAAAGACGAGCAGACTGTCAAACGCCGTGTGGCAAACAATTACCCTCCGGCAGAAGAAGTAGAACGGGTCTATCAACTGCTGTGCGACTATCTGACCATAGGCCTCGGGTCGGGTAGGGATGCAGTGTTCGGCATAGATGTCGAGCAGTTCTGCACGGATATGCATCTGCCGTTTCTGACAACCTATTCCGCCCTGCAACTGCTGACCCAGGCAGGCTATATCGTGTATAACGACGAGCAGGACCTGCAGCCGCGTGTGCGGATCAGCGTTGACAAAGAAGAACTGTATAATATCAGCGAGTCACCTTTCCAGGAACGGCTGCTGAGTGCGCTGATGCGCAGGTACACGGGAATCTTTACCGATTCGCAGTTCATTCACCTCGACCGTCTGGCGGAGGATACAGGCTCCTCGGAGTTTGCGGTGAACAGTTCGCTTATTGCACTATCCAAACAACATATCATACGTTATATACCTGCGCAGCGGATCAGTACGGTACATTTTGTTGTGCCGCGCCAGAACGAGGTTAACCTGTCGGCAACGGTCTATCAGAACCGCCGCGAGAACTTCGAGCACAAACTGCAAGCAATGCTTGAGTATGCGCAGAACGACCACTACTGCCGTTCGCAACTCATGCTCGGGTACTTCGGCGAACAGGACGCACCGCTGTGCGGAGCGTGCGATGTTTGTATAAGAAGAAAGACCGCTGCGCTGACAGAAGAGAGACCGGCTGCGCCTGACAGACCGGCTGCGCCTGACAGACCGGCTGCGCTGAGAGAAGAAAAATCAAAGAATAGAAATGAAGTACAATATAGCTACAATCCGCTGCGCGGATGTTGAACAATGGCAGGTGGATCTGCTGACGCAGAGCCTGGCAGATATAGGTTTTGATTCGTTTGAACAGAATGATACTGCTCTGTACGCATATATCCCCTCGGTTCAGGCAGACGAGCAACAACTGCTGGATGTGCTGTCGGGCAGTGGTGCCGCGCTTGAATCGTTTGAGGCGTGTGCCGACGAGAACTGGAACGCAGTTTGGGAGTCGGAACATGAGACGGAAGAACTGCCGCTGGGTGTGCGCATCACTCCCCATTGCGCGTTCGGTGCCGGTCACCATGAGACAACATCCATGATGATTAACGAACTCTTAACTCTAAACTCTAAACAACACTCAACACTCAACTTTCAACACTCAACCATACTCGATATGGGCACGGGCACGGGCGTGCTGGCAATCATGGCAGCCAAGATCGGTGCAGGACAGGTGCTGGCAGTGGATATTGACGAGAACAGCGTAAGTAACGCGCAGGAAAACGCTCTTGCCAACGGTGTGCAGATACAGGTGCTGCAAGCCTCTGAAGTGCCGGAGGGAAAGTACGGACTGATCATGGCCAATATCCACAGGAATATTCTGCTCGCGCAGATGTGCGATTATGCGCGTACATTGCAGCCGGGCGGTGAGTTGTGGCTGTCGGGGTTCTATGAGGCGGATATACCTGCATTGAGAGAGGCAGCCGGCGTGTACGGTCTGCGCCATTTGGCTACGCGTGCCAAGGGTGAGTGGCGAATGTTGATCCTGAAAAAATAGCGCGCAGTTAGCAAGTCGAGAATACAAATTGCAGTTTTTTGCGCCAAAACAAACGCGGCAGAGCGGGTATATTTTGCAAATAAGGAATAATTGTTGTACCTTTGCATCCGCTTTTGCGCGTTCGGAGTGAGCGCTGCGAGCAAATTCAGCTAAACGGAGAGATGGGTGAGTGGCTGAAACCAACAGTTTGCTAAACTGTCGTACGGGTAACCGTACCGGGGGTTCGAATCCCCCTCTCTCCGCAAGATGCGCAAGCGTTGGTAGGGATAAGATAAGTTCCCTATTTATTTTTGAGTTGCCCAGATGGCGGAATCGGTAGACGCGCTGGTCTCAAACACCAGTGGAGCAATCCGTGCCGGTTCGACCCCGGCTCTGGGTACGAAGAAAAGGTTCTCGAACGAGAGCCTTTTTTTGTGCGTGAATGTGAAGCGGGGAGGGTGTGAACGTGATGAGAGTAGGATGTGAACGTGAAGTGGGTAGGGTGAAGAAGATATGCAAAACGGACCGAAAATATCGGACTTATCTCCCGGTTACCACGCAGTTATCACGCAGTTATCACGCACTAAACTTTTGATTGGTATTATATACTATGTATATAATACTGTGGGATTTTTGTTATGTTGGCAAAAAAGAGCAACAAAAGAAGGGAAAATAACGGTAGAGACAGTACAAAAACCGGTAAGTTGCTTTTTTTTGTTATTTTTTCGTCAATTTATTTGCAAATGTCGTTTTTTTTTCGTACCTTTGTAGCGATTTTGTGTGTATGTACCTACGCGCGTATGCATCGCCTATGCGTACAGAAGGGACAAAATCGGTGCTAAGTAGTTAATATCCATGCGAAAATATTTAATAGAGATGATAAGAAAAACAATGCAATTTTTTCATCAATCCTTATTATCAGAAGCAAGAAAGGTTGTAAGTGGTGTGCTGCGCAGTGCGGCATTGTTGTGTGTGGTGGCGTGTGTGCTGCCGCGTACCGTACATGCCGATGTGCAGAAGCAGGCGGTGTATGAGGGTGACAGTCTGATCTGGCGTTGCCAGTTGCTGGGCGAGACAGGAACGTACACCGATGGTCCGTTGTACACGATGCATTTCAGTGTGCTGAATCTGCCTACATCGGAGAACAGGTCTCTTGCTATCTGCAAAGGTGACACACTGTTGTGGAATTGTATGCAGTTGTGGACAGCCGACGAGTACAAGGATACCACTTGGTACGTTGAGTTTCCGACCATGGCAAAGACCTACCACAGGCTGAATCTGCAGGTGGTGGAGGCGATCGCCAATCCTGTTGAGAATCAGACGATTTGCGAGGGTGATACACTGCTATGGCGCTGTCAGAAACTGTATAAGGCGGGAACGTACAAAGATACGGTAAAGAGCCTGCTGTGCCCGAGTTGCGATAGTGCGTACTACGAGTTGCACCTGAGTCTGAAAGAGCCGACCGTGAACCCGGCGGAGAACATAACCATGATTCTTGGCGAAACGTTGCTGTGGCGCTGCAAGGTGATTGAGTGCAATGCCGTTGGCGAATTCGTGTACAAAGATACGACGTATGAAGGATCGTGTCCGGATGAGGTGTATCAGCTGAATCTTACGGTCAATGAGTTCGAGGCAGAAGAGGTAGAGTCGGATCTGGTAATATGTGCTGCTGACACGCTGCTGTGGCGTTGCCAGTTGCTGTATGAGACCGGCACATATCACGACACGCTCAAGAGTGTGCTGTATCCGGCATACGACAGCGTGCATTATACGCTGAACCTGACCATGCAGAAGGACTCGGTTGCTCCGGTAGAGGTCAAGTACCTTGCTCCGGGCGAGTCGTATGAATGGAAAGACGGTAACACGTATAACGCAGCGGGCGAGTATGCATATCAGACACATTACGAGAGCGGTTGCGATAGTATCTTGTTCCGCTTGCAGGTAGTCAAGTACGACAGCACAGCGTTGACCTCATGTAATGGTGATACGGTACTGTGGCGTTGCTTCGAAGCATACGAGACGAAGATCTACCGCGATACGGTTCGCGAGGCAAGTATGTTCAGCGATGGAGAATATGTCAAAGAGTTGTATGTCTTGAACTTCACGTTCCAC
>Ga0310694_10002349_pt1 | contig 19567 bp, 15 predicted proteins | sample 174DNAGHGhighgp2_FD_203884 | JGI IMG/M metagenome (GOLD analysis project Ga0310694, IMG submission 203884) | Sheep rumen microbial communities from Palmerston North, Manawatu-Wanganui, New Zealand - 1742 DNA GHGhigh gp2 (v2) (version 2) | ecosystem: Host-associated > Mammals > Digestive system... | reverse complement strand
AGCTCTTGCCCCTTCGTGGCCGCTCAAGGTATATGTCTCCTCCTCAGGGCACCACACTGCGCTCCTTCGTCGCTTGTGCGGGGTTACCAGAATTTTGCCCCTTCGGGGCCGCTCGAGGTAATTCTCCATTCTCCATTCTCAATTCTCCGGTCCCGCTTCTTTCCGCACTTTGCGCTCGTGCGGGGTGACATCGGTGAAGATCTTCCGCTGCGAGAAGAGCAGGATGGCGGCGAGCACCGCGCCCATCACGTCGGAGATGGTGCAGGCGGCCCAGATGCCTGTGAGTCCGTTCAGTCCGGCATTGGTGAACAGCACCGGCACGAGGTAGGCTAACGGCAACAGGAAGATGAGTTGCCGCGACAGGCTGGTGACGATGGCAATCCAGGGCTTGTCGATGGACTGGAAGAAGTTGGAGTTGACGATGGTGAAGCCGATGAGCGGGAACATCACCATGCTGTAGCGCAGGGCGACGCGGCCAATTTCAATCAGATGGCTGTCGGTGGTGAAGACGCGCATCATCGCACCCGGGATGAGACAGGAAATCACACTCCCTACCAGACCCATAGCCACGCAAATCCACATAGTCAGCGTATAAACGTGCTTGAGGCGTTCTCCGTGGCCGGCACCGTAGTTGTAGCCGGCAATGGGCTGCATACCTTGGCAAACACCTAGTATCATGAGTACCAAAAAGTTACCGTATGTATTACAGATGCCGTAAGCGCCCACGGCGTAGTCACCGCCGTAGCGCAGCAGCTGGGAGTTCAGGATGCCGACCACCCCGGCGGCGGCGAGGTTCATCAGGAACGGACTCATACCGATGAGGGTGATGTTTTTGAAAATGTATCCTTTCAGCTTCCAAGCGTGTGACTTGAAGTGGATGAAAGAGTTGGGGTTAACGAAATGCAGGACAGAAACCAAGGCCATCAAGAAGATGGAGATGGTGGAAGCGATGGCCGCCCCTTTGATGCCCATATCCAGTGCAAAGATGAAGATGGGATCCAAAATCATGTTCAGGATGGCACCGCCCGCCATGATGAGCATGGCTTTCATCGGATAACCCGAGGCGCGGATCAGACCGGTGAGGTTGAAGGCAATGGTAATCAAGAACATACCTGGTAGGATGTATATCATGTACTCATGAGCGTAGGCCACCGTTTCAGGCGTGGCACCGAACAACATCAGGATTTTGTCCAAGAAGAGATAACAGAGAGAGACCACAATCACACCCAGTATCAATGTGAAAATCATACTGTTACCAAGAATATTCTCGGCCCATTCCTTGTCTTTTTTACCCAACACGATGGACATTCGGGAAGCGGAGCCCACCCCAATTAGCGAACCAAATGCGTGGATGATGTTCATCAGCGGAAATGTGATGGCCAGACCGGCGATAGCCAGTGCACCCACACCGTGTCCGATAAAAATGCGGTCCACAATATTATAAACAGAAGCGATAATCTGGCTGATGACCGCTGGCAAAGCGTAGGTCCAGAGCAGACTTCCTATATTTTTAGTTTCAAGTTCTTTTGTTCTATCTAACGTTTCCAATACCTATATTTTTAAGCCCGCGAAAATACACTTTTTTTGAGTATCTTTTTTATTCAAAAATAAATGGAGCCTATACTAATTTTCTGTACTTTTGCCGCGTTTTTTTAGGCATTAGTCAATAGTCAATGATTAATAGTCAACAGTCAAAGTTATGAACATATTAGGAATTTGTATTTTAGCAGGAGTTGTGGTGCTGGTCGCAGGCGCCGTTTACATTACAAAAATGGTGATTGAAGCAAAGGCGAAGATGGCGGCGCTGGTGAGTGCGAAGAAGAACCAGCCCGTGGTGCTTCCGTTGCGTCTGCAGGCATACGAGCGCATGGCTCTGTTTCTTGAGCGCATAGATCCCAACCAGCTGGTGATGCGCATCCATGCCCCCGGACTGACGGTTTCCCAGGAGCAGAATCTCCTGCTCACCGCTATCCGTAGCGAGTTTGAACACAACATTTCCCAGCAAATATACCTTTCAGATACCGTGTGGCAGAAGGTGTGCGAGGCAAAGTCCGATATCGAATCCATCATCAATACGGTGGCCGCGGACTATGACAAAAATGCCGAGAGTCGCGAATTTGCTGAAACCGTGCTCGCCATCACCGCCCAAAAACCTGTGGTGGAACTGGCCATCCAAATCCTTAAGGCAGACATGCAAAAGTGGGCGTATTAGCTGTTGGCTATTGGCTAAAAGCCAAAAGCCGAATTAAACGATTTTTTTGTATTTTTGCACCGAAATTTTATTCCCTAACATAAAATTAAGAACAAAGAATTTATGAACAACGCCAATTATGTATTCAGAGAACCGCAAAACGAACCGGTTTTCTCTTATGCACCCGGCACGCCGGAAAGAGCATTATTGCAAAAAGAGTTAGAAAGACAATATAACCAAGAGATTGAAATTCCGTTGATTATCGGCGGAAAAGAGGTCAAGACTGGTGACATGGGTCAGGTGGTGATGCCGACCGAGCACAACCACGTGCTGGCCAAATACCACAAAGTGGGTAAAAAAGAGGTTCAGATGGCCATCGACGCAGCTATGGCTGCCAAGAAGGACTGGGAGGAGACCCCTTGGATCCAACGCGCTTCCATCATGATGAAGGCCGCCGAGCTCCTTGCCACGAAATATCGCTACATCCTGAACGCTTCTTGTATGTTGGGTCAAGGTAAGAGCCCCATGCAGGCCGAAATCGACTGCCCGTGCGAGGCTATCGACTTCCTGCGTTTTAACACCTATTTCGCTTCCCAGCTCTATAGCCAGCAACCCATCTCCGACCATGCTACGCTCAACCGCAACGAATATCGCGGCATGGAAGGTTTCGTGTATGCCATCACCCCGTTCAACTTCACCTCTATCGCGTTGAACCTCAATGTGGCTCCCGCACTGATGGGTAACGTCACCATCTGGAAACCGTCCACAACGGCTATCCTTTCCAACTACTACCTGATGAAACTCCTCCAGGAGGCTGGTCTTCCCGACGGCGTCATCAACTTCCTGCCCGGCAGCGGCTCCGTCATCAGCGATGTGGCTTTCAAGTCACCGCATCTGGCTGGTATCCACTTCACTGGCAGCACCGGCACTTTCAAGAGTTTCTGGAAGCTCATCGGTGAAAACATTGACATTTACAACACCTACCCGAAGATCGTGGGTGAGACCGGTGGTAAAGACTTCATCTTCGCCCACAAGACCGCTCCCGCCCGCGAGCTGGCCGTCGCCATCCTTCGCGGTGCTTTCGAATACCAAGGTCAGAAATGTTCCGCTGCTTCCCGCGCTTACGTGCCCAAATCCATCTGGGCTGAAACGCTGAAGCATATTAAAGATATGATGAAGACCGTGAAGATGGGTGATGTCCGCGACTTCTCCAACTTCATCAACGCGGTCATCGATGAGAAGTCCTTCGACAACATCGCTGGCTACATCGACCGTGCGAAAGCATCAAAGGACGCTGAAATCGTGCTCGGCGGTAACTACGACAAGTCTGTCGGTTACTTCGTGGAACCCACTATCATCCTCGCCAAGACCACCACTTACGAATCCATTTGTGAGGAGATCTTCGGACCGGTCATCACGGTGTACGTCTATGAGGACGACAAATACGAAGAAATGCTGCACGTCTGTGACGAGACTTCTCCGTACGCCCTCACCGGCTCCATCATTGCCCGCGACCGTTACGCCATCATGCAGGCCGAGAATATCCTGCGTCATTGCGCTGGCAACTTCTACATCAACGACAAGCCGACAGGCGCGGTGGTGGGTTGCCAACCCTTCGGCGGTGCCCGCGCTTCCGGCACCAACGACAAGGCCGGCAGTATCCTCAACCTTGTCCGTTGGATCAGCTCCCGCTGCATCAAGGAAACCTATGTTCCCGCCACGGACTACGGTTATCCGTTCCTTGGATAATACATTAATTGACAATATGATAAGAGGCGACTCTCAAGGGTCGCCTTTTTTGTTGCTCACTCTCTTGAACTTAAGCTTCTAAGCTTCTAAGCTCCTAAGCTCTTAAGCTCCTAAGCTTCTAAACCTTAAACCTTAAACCTTAAACTAAAAAATTGTATCTTTGCCCCAACTTTAAAACCCCATAGCAATGAAAAGTCTCAAAATCATCAAGAAAGAATATCAGCGGGTCGGTTATGATGCGCAAGACATTGAACCATTGGAATATACCGAAGGCTATGCTGAATATGACGATAACGGCCTGCTTCTCCGCGAGGAACGCTACGAACCCGACGGAACCCTTAACACCTTGACCGTCAACACCTACAATGAGCATGGTGATCTGCTTCAGACGGAAGAGTATGACCAAGATCATATCCTGTTGCAAAAGACTGTGAATCAGTATGATGATAATCAGCGACTTATGTCACAATCGAACTATTATGGCGATGCCTCCGATGAATATGTCACCAAGTTTTACTATGATGAGGCGGACAATATCGTGAAACAGGAGGTTTATGTCAACGGGAAACTGGATTTTGTGGAGAAGACGACCACCTACAAGGATGGTAGGCTTGAGACGATGACCGAAAACGATGATTACGGTAAACCGATGTATATTCATCATTATCAGTACAATGAGAAAGGTCAGGTGTTGGTCTATTCTCGTGATGAGGTGCAGAACAACGACCGCCGCACGTATGAGTTTACCTACAATGATAACGGCGACCGCGTTAAAGATTTGATTTACAATTATGATATGACACTGATTGCTAAGGTGAACCGCACGTTTGACGAACAATATCGTCAGACCGAAATTGTGGAGGAAGATTTGGACACTTACCGCCGTATTACCATGGAATATGACGGTGATAAGGTGGTGAAGAACACCATGTTCAATAAAAATGGAGACATCACCGGCTGGGCAGAGTACGAATACGCCGACGACGGCCGCCAAAGCATGGCTCGCGAATTTATCCATGACGAGGTGGAACCGGAGAATTTCCGCATGTTGCGGGAAACGGTGTATGTGAGAGGGTAGTAGACTTGAAACTTGAAACCTGAAACCTGAAACCTGAATCTTAAGGTTACACCAATTTCGCGTCCCACCTCTTAAACTTGACTTTGGTCTTGTTGTCTTTTGCCTAAAAAATCGTATCTTTGCCGCCTTAAAATTTCAAACCGATGTTACAGATCCAACTTTTAAGAGAAAATCCCCAAGAGGTTATTGACAGACTGAAAATCAAGAATTTCGATGCTACGGAACTGGTGACTGAAATTCGTGAACTGGATAGCGAAAACCGCAACCTGAAGAAAAAAATTGATGACAACCTGATGGCGCAGAACCAGGGTGCCAAGAAGATCGGGCAGCTCTTCAAAGAGGGCAAGCGCGATGAGGCCGAGGCCCTGAAAGCCGAGATGGCTACCCTGAAGGAGAGTGAGCGCACCGACCGCGCCAAACTGCAGGAACAAGAGGAACTGCTGCAAAGCAAGATGGTGTTGCTCCCCAACCTGCCCAATGCTGCCGTGAAACCTGGTAAAGGTGCTGAGGACAACGAAATTGTTTACAAGCAAGGCGACGATTCCAATCTGCCGGAAGGCGCACTTCCGCACTGGGAACTTGTGAAGAAATACGACATCATTGATTTCGAGCTCGGTACCAAGATTACCGGCGCCGGTTTCCCCGTCTATAAGGGCAAAGGCGCACGCCTGCAACGCGCCCTCATCGACTTCTTCCTCGACGAGGCCACGGCTGCTGGCTTCGTGGAAATCCAACCGCCTTATATGGTGAATGAGGATTCTGCCTACGGTACTGGCCAACTGCCTGATAAAGAGGGACAAATGTACCACTGCCAAGTGGATAACTTCTACCTCATTCCCACCGCTGAGGTGCCTGTCACCAACATCTACCGTGATGTCATCCTCAAGGAGAGCGATTTTCCGTTGAAAAACTGTGCCTACTCCGCCTGTTTCCGTCGCGAAGCCGGTTCTTACGGCAAGGACGTGCGCGGTCTCAACCGTCTGCACCAGTTCGACAAGATTGAGATTGTGACCATCGAGCACCCTGACCGCTCTTACGAAACGTTGGAGCAGATGACCAACCACGGCAAGATGCTGCTCACCAAGCTCGGTTTGCCGTTCCGCGTATTGCGTCTCTGTGGTGGCGACATCAGCTTCACCTCCGCTCTTACCTACGATTTGGAAGTCTATTCCAAGGCTCAGCAGAAATGGCTGGAGGTCAGCTCCGTGTCCAACTTCGAATCCTATCAGGCTAACCGTTTGAAACTGAGATATAAAGATGCCACTGGCAAGACGAAACTCGCTCACACGCTCAATGGCAGTGCCTTGGCATTGCCGCGCGTGCTCGCTGCCCTGTTGGAGAACAACCAAACCGAAAAGGGCATCGTTATCCCCGAAGTGTTACGTCCTTACACCCGTTTCGACATCATCGACTAAGTTCGAATGAAAAAGGCAATCGTCATACTCTTGCTGCTCTTCTCCTGCGCAGGTGTCGCCATTGCGCAACAAAGCCAGGAAGAGCAGCTTGCCATGCAGTATTACAAGGATAAGGAATACGACAAGGCTGTGGAGCTTTTTGAAAAAATCCACGCCAAAAAGCCGGATTCCTACATTTACTATTACTATTACCATGCGCTTTTGGAGCTGGAACGCTACAATGATGCGGAGAAAATGCTCAAAAAGCAAGTGAAAGCCTATCCTAATGTGCAGCGCTATAAGGTCGATCTCGGCTACGTCTATGAACGCTCCGGAGATAATGCCAAAGCGGAGAAAATCTATCAGGAATGCCTTAAAAACATGCAGGCCAAGGAAACTGCTGTCAGCGAGCTGAACAATGCGTTTATGTCGCGGGGTAAGTACGAATATGCGGCCGAAGCCATCCAAAAAGGCAGAAAATTGCTGAATGACGAGCAGTATCTTTCTAAAAACCTCATTAGCATTTACAAAATCCTGCACATGAACGATAAGATCATTGATGAGATTATCGCTTTGGTGAAAACGGATAATGAAAAGTATGAGAAAGATGTGCAGACAGCCATTCAGGATTTGTTGGTGGATGATGACGATGATCAGCAATATATGGCTATCCGCACGGCTTTGCAGAAGTTCTCGCAGAAGTATCCAAACAATATACTCTGTATCAAAGAATTATATTGGATAAGCCAACTGCATAAGGATTTTGAGGAAGCTTTCGTCTTGGCAAAGGCGTTGGACAAACGGTTAAAGGTGGAGGGCGTTTATACTTACGAGCTGGCCACCGTTGCGGCTGAAAATCACGATTATGCCACCGCCATTGAGGCGTTAAATTACATTATTAAGAGAGGTGAGGAAACGCATAACTATGTGCAGGCCAAGATGAAAATCTTGGATGTCAAATATATGCAACTGATTGAAACCTCTCCGGTGAAGATGGTCGATGCCGTGAATTTGGAGCAGGACTTCAAGAAAGCTTTGGAGGAGAATGGCATCCATTCCGGCACCATGGACTGGATTCGCAAATATGCCCATTTGCTGGCTTTTTACGTGAATAAACCGCAGGAGGCCATCGAGGTACTCAACCAAGCAATGGCCGCCACAAGAGACGCGAAAGAGAAAAACCAGTATAAGATTGATCTGGCTGATGTACAGTTGTATATTGGTGAAATCTGGGATGCTTCGCTCAACTATTCGCAAGTCGATAAGGACATGCCCAACGATGTGCTGGGCAACGAGGCAAAGTTTAAGAATGCCAAGTTGTCGTTCTATATAGGAGAGTTCAGCTGGGCGAAGAGTCAGCTGGATGTGCTGGCGGCTGCCACCACCAAGCTGATTGCTAATGATGCCATCTACTCCTCCATGCTCATCGCTGACAACTTGGAAGAGGAAGAAAGGGACGAAACAGACACCACAATGGCTTTATTTGGCAATTCCGAGGGTAATCTTGCACTGAAGATGTATGCCAAGGCCGAGTTCTTGATCTTCCAAAACAAGGACGACGAAGCGCTTAAAGCCCTTGATTCCGTGATGATTCTCTCGCCCTTTGGTACTTTAGTGGATGATGCCTTATATCAGAAAGCTCTCATCCTTATCAAGCAAAAGAACTTCTTTGAGGCTGAAAAGTTGCTCAAGCGGATTGTTGAGGACTATGGCGATCAGCTGTTGGCTGACGATGCAGTCTTTCAACTGGCGGAATTGTACGAGTATTACCTCAAAGACGTTCCGAAAGCCATGGAATATTACCAAAAAATCTTAAAAGATTACAGCGACAGCCTCTATGTAGTGCAGGCGCGTAATCGCTACAGAACCTTGCGTGGAGATTTTTAATCACCGTCGAAAACTTTTTTGGGCGTAGTACGGAAAAATATCGTATTTTTGCACGCTTAAAAAAAGTTAAAACGATGAATGAACATTTATCTTCGGCAATAGCTCCTCGCAGCAGAAAATCCCGTGCCCGCTACCGGGTGGCGGTGATTGGCAGTGGCAGTTGGGCGACAGCTATTATCAAGATTCTCTCGGTCAACTTGGAACACATCCACTGGTGGGTCCGGCAGGAGGCGATTGCGGAAAGTATCGTCAAATACGGTCACAACCCCAAATACCTGAGCTCCGTCTTCATAAACCCTGAAGATGTGAAAGTTAGTACCGATATCAAAAGCACGGTCTCTCGTGCTGACTATGTGATTATCGTCACACCGTCTGCTTACCTGCATAAAACTTTGGAGCCGCTGAAACGTTCCCAACTCTCCAAAAAGAAAATTATCTTGGCCGTTAAAGGTATTGTGCCCGAAACCATGCAGTTGATCAGTGACTACATGCAGTCGCAGTTCAAAGTGCCTCTGGATCAGCTTTGTATCATCAGCGGCCCTTCCCACGCGGAGGAGATTGCGCAGGAGAAATTCACCTTCCTGACCGCTGCCTCCACCAATCAGGAACTTGCGGAAACCGTTGCTAAATTCTTCACTACGCGCTACTGCCGCACTTCCGTCTCCAACGACGTGATGGGCGCCGAACTTTCCATCGTGCTCAAAAACATCTACGCCCTCGGCGCGGGCATCTACAGTGGTCTCGGCTATGGCGACAACTTCATCGCGGCCTACGTGGCCAACTGCGTGAAGGAGATGAAATATTTCGTGTCAGAAGTCTATCCCAACGAAAACCGCCATATTTCCGATTCTGTCTATCTCGGCGACCTTCTCGTGACCGCCTATTCCACCTTCAGTCGCAACCGTCTGTTCGGCATCATGATCGGCCACGGTTTGTCGGTGCGCGTGTCGCTGCTGGAGTTGCGCATGGTGTCCGAAGGCTACACCGCCTGCCGCTGCGTCCACGAAATCAACAAGAAAATTGGTGCAGAAATCCCCATCGTGGAGACTATTTACGGCATTTTGTACGAAAACAACAACGTTTCCTCTGAAATGCAGCGCATCGCCGAACATTTTGTGTGATGATCCGTTATCTCAAATATTCCGAAATTGATTCAGAAAAATGGAATCAAGCTGTACGTAACAGTTTGTCTCCTAATGTATTGGCAGAATATGAGTTGTTGGATCTGCTCACGGGCGACGACACTTGGCATGCGCTTGTCGATGATGACTATCAGGCTGTGATGCCGCTCCCGACTCGCAAAAAAGGAGTGTTAAAATATGTTTATACACCGTTCTTCTTACCGCAGATGGGCATCTTTTATCGACAAGATATCCGAATGTCTGTCTATGTCCGCTTTCTTGAAGAGATTTCTAAACATTATGTGCTAGCTGATCTGTTAATGAACGAACAAAATGCTTGGGATATTGATGAATTAGAGTTCCCACCTTATTTTATCTCATATAAATTGCCTTTGCAACAATCTTATAATGAGTTATTTATCCGATTTCATGAGAACACGAAGCGGAACATTAAGGCTTCGCAAAAACACCAGTGCCGGATTACGGTGCAGGAGGAGAAAGTGTCGGATATTATCGCGCTGTTTAGGGAAAACAAAGGTTCGGAAGAGGCTGTTCACTTTCGCGATGACGATTATGCGAGATTACAAAGAGTGTCTGATTATTTGCTGGAACACAATCTGTTAGAAATTTACGGAGTGCGCACAAGCGACAACAAACTGGCAGCAGGTGCCTTATTCGTGAAAGATGGAAAACGTCGTTGGTTCTGGTTTTCCGGTCGTGACAATCGGCTGTCGGAGTGCAAACCGATGTTCCTACTGCTCGACGCCTACATCCGCGACCATGCAGAGTCGGAGCTTTTTCTTGATTTCAATGGCTCCCGCAACCCGAACGTCGCACGCCTATACCAAGGTTTCGGCAGTACCGAACACCTAATTCCTTTCGTGCGGATTTACAAAAACAAATTTTGGGAAACAATCCTTTCAACGGTTATCACCAATCTCAATAACCTATAACCCATAACCAATAACCTTTATTATTCCTCGCCTCGCAGGATATCCGCTATATGGATAATCCTCACATCCACCTCATGCTCTTGTCGATAGGCATCCATCATTTGCAGGCAGTGGATGTCGGTGGAGGTTATGAATTCGGCGCCCTGATTATAAGCACGGAGCACAATCTCTCCGGTCATCTTTTCGGAGGCTTCAGGGTTCAGCATGGGGAAACGTCCATTAGCACCGCAACAGCAGTTTTTCTCTTCGGTGTCTTCCACCAAATCCAGTCCTATAGTGTTCTTCAGCAGCGTTTCCGGTGCGTTATTATCAGGATAGAGGTGTTTTGCTGCGCAGGACTTGAAGTAGAACACGCGGTGGCGGAATGCATTGCCCAGCGATTCCACTTTCAATTCGTTCACGATGTAGTCGCAGAGTTCGTGCACGTTATTGATGAAGCTGTTTAATTCGTTAGGCAATGTGGCGTTTTTCAGGATGAGGTCAAAATGGCGGTGCATAAAGCCGGCACAGGCGGCATCAGGGATAACTACCGGAAATCTTTTCTTATGCAGTTCACAGTATTCTGTGTAGGATTTGATGACCTGATAGCCCAAATCCTTGGCGTACTGCATTTCCCCTTCCATAAAGAAGCGACGACCGCAGCAGGTGTTCTCCTTATCATAATGGCAGAACTGGTTCAGGCGGTTGAGCACCGTGATGGCACTGGTTACCGTATCAGCCTGGAAGAGGTCCATCTGACATGGTACGTATAGGAACACTGTCTGTTGCGAATCGCTCATACTTAATGGTTATAGGTTATGGGTTATAGGTTATTGAGGGTAGAGACGCGGCGCGGCGCGCCGTGTCTCTACTGGATTAATTACCGCATTTTGCGTAACCGCAGTTCGAGCATGTCAGGCATCCTTCCTTGAACTCCATCGTGTCTTTTTGGTGGCAGTTGGGACATTCCACACCTTTCTGTTTGGTGCCGTCTTGGATGAATTTCTTCAACGCGCGGCAGACACCGTTACGCCAAGAGTTGATGCTTTCCTGACGGAAGTTGAGACCGGAGATGATGTTCACGACGTGGTTTACCGGAATGCCATTGCGCAGCAGGGCGGAGGTCATCTTGGCATAGTTCCAGAATTCCTGATCGAAGCAACGGTCCAAACCGCGGAGGATCACCTCGTAGCCGGCCTTGTCCTGATAGACAAAGTCGTAGGATTTGGTGCCGTCGTCGTGACGGTTCTTCACAATCGTGCCGTGATCAACCCACTTCGGAAGCAGGAAGCTCTCGTCGCCCGTCTTTCCAGTGAAGATCTCGTAAGGTTTGTTGTTATAGATACCGATGTAGGCCACCCAGTCTTCGTTGTTGTTCTTGAAGTGGATAACGTCTGCGTGCAGTTCGCGCGGACGCTTGAAGTTCTTGGGTTTCTCGTCCTTTTCCTCCTTTTTGGACTGTTCGAGGGAGTTCAGCACGCCGTCGCGGGAGCCTTCACGATAGACGGTCAGGCCCTTGCAGCCCACTTGCCAGGCCTTCATGTAGAGGTCGCCGACCACCTCCTCGGTGATGTCGGCGGGCAGGTTGACGGTGACGGAGATGGAGTGGTCCACCCACTTTTGCACCGAACCTTGCAACTCAACTTTCTTGATGTAGTCGGTGTCGGCGGCGGTGGCTTTGTAGTAAGGGGACTGTTCCACAAGTGCGAAGATCTCCTTCTCGTTCATGTTCTTCATCTGTTCCAGCGTGTAGCCTTTGGTTTCGGCCCAAACCACGAATTTGTGGTGGAAGACCATGTATTCCTCAAACAGGTCGCCAACGGTGTCTTTTACAACCGTTTTCTTGGTAGCCATGTCGTTGGGGTTGATTTTACGGCGACGTTTATAGACCACGTTGAAGGCGGGTTCGATACCAGAAGTGGTTTGTGTACAGATACTTACACTTCCTGTCGGGGCGATGGTCAACAGGGCGATGTTGCGGCGGCCGTAGCGAATCATATCCTCGTAGAGTTTGGGATCGGCGTCGCGGAGACGTTGGATGAAGGGGTTGTGTCCTTCCTTGATGCAGCTGTAGATGGGGAAGGCGCCGCGCTCCTTGGCCATGGTGACAGAGGAACGGTAGGCGGCCAGTGCCAGCTGTTTGTGTACTTCCGTGGAGAATGCGTTGGCCTCGTCGGTGCCGTAGGTGAGACCGAGGGCGGCGAGCATGTCGCCTTCGGCGGTGATGCCCAGACCGGTACGGCGGCCTTTCAACGACTGTTTGCGGATCTTGAGCCAGAGCTCTTTTTCCACGCGTTTCACGTTTTCGCTCTCCGGGTCGCTCTCAATCTTGGCGAGGATGGCATCGATTTTTTCGAGCTCGAGGTCGATGATGTCGTCCATCAGGCGTTGCGCGTACTGCACATGCTGGCGAAAGCGCGGCATGTTGAAGGTGGCGTTGTCGGTGAACGGATTATCGACGTAGCTATAGAGATTCATGGAGATAAGGCGACAGCTGTCGTACGGGCAGAGCGGGATTTCGCCGCAAGGGTTGGTGGAAACCGTCTCGAAGCCTTCGTCCTTGTAACAGTCGGGTATGGACTCCCTGCGGATGTTGTCCCAAAAGAGGACGCCGGGTTCGGCGGATTTCCACGCGTTGTGGATGATCTTGTCCCACAGTTTCTTGGCGTCGATTTCGCGAACTACCTTGGGGTCGTTGCTGTCAACGGGATACTGTTGGGTGTAAGAGGTATGGTTTTGGACGCTTTGCATGAATTGGTCATCCACTTTGACGGAGACATTGGCTCCGGTGACTTTGCCTTGCGTCATTTTTGCATCAATAAATTGCTCTGCATCAGGGTGTTTGATGGAGATGGAGAGCATCAGGGCACCACGGCGGCCGTCCTGGGCCACTTCACGGGTGGAGTTGGAGTAGCGTTCCATGAAGGGGACGATACCGGTGGAGGTTTGAGCGCAGTTCTGCACGTGGCTTCCGGAAGGTCTGATGTCCGACATGTCATGCCCCACGCCGCCACGGCGTTTCATCAACTGTACTTGCTCCTCGTCCATTTTCATGATACCGCCGTAGGAGTCGGCACCGCCATTGTTGCCGATCACGAAGCAGTTGGAGAGGGAGACCACCTGGTATTTGTTGCCAATGCCAGCCATGGGGCTGCCTTGCGGAATCACATACTTGAAGTGGTCGAAAAGGTTGAAGATATCCTCCTCGCTCATGGGGTGAGGATACCGTCTTTCAATGCGTGCGAACTCGCGGGCCATACGTCTGTGCATGTCCTCAGGAGTGCGCTCCACCAGCTCTCCGTTGGCGTTCTTCAACGCATATTTGTCAATCCACACGCCCGCAGCCAATTCGTCACCGCCAAAATAGCGGGCCACGTCGGAGAAAATCTCCTCCTTCGTGTAAACAGTCGGCTCCGCAACGTCTTCCGGTTCGTCGTCCGAAATGCCAGATACGGTCTCCTGTGAATATTTCTGCATCGCCGAGTTGCGGTTGGCAATCAACTCGCTCATCGACTTCTGCAGCTGTTGTTCCATCATTTCCTGCTCGGCTTCTTCCTCATTCACCGAATTGAAAAGGGATAGATCTTCTTTCATAATTATGGCGGTTTTTGGTTTTTTTCTTCTTTTTCCGAAAGGCGCCTTTTTCGCTTTTTTTCGCCTCTTTTGTACAATCTATTTTATAAGAAAAATGCTAATAAATTGATATTCAACAAGTTTCATGAGAAAAGAAACGCTACTTTCGAGGTTGCTAAAATAGATAATTGTATCGGAAAAAACCGCTTGCCGACAGTTATAATTATTAACAAAAAGCCGTTGATATTTTTTTTGAATTGATTATTAGCGACTTATTGACAAAAAAAAAAATTTTCTGATTTTTGGCACCGTAGAGACGTGCCATGGCGCGTCTCTACAATGTCACCTTCGGATCCAGCCAGCCATAGATAATGTCACATATAATGTTGATAATTACCAAGATGATGGAAACATAGAGCAGAGAGCCCATCACTACGGGAAAGTCGTATTTGTCGAGGCCGTCGAGGATGACCACACCCATGCCCTTCCAGTCGAAGATGTACTCCACGAAAACGGCACCGGCCAGCAGTCCCGCCAACCAGCCTGAGATGGCCGTTACCACCGGGTTGAGGGCGTTCTTCAGCGCATGTTTTACCACTATCGTCTTTTGACTCAGTCCTTTAGCCTTCGCAGTCCGGATGTAATCCTGCGAAAGCACGTCTAGTAGCGAGTTCTTGGTCAGCTCGATGACAACCGCCAACGGACGGATACCCAAAGTCAGTGCGGGCAGAATCAGGTTTTTGAGGTTTATGTATTGTCCTGAACCATAGTCATCTACGGTATATAAGCTACCGAACATGTTGAGTCCGGTGACATCCGCAAGCAGGAAGGCGAACACCCATGCGAAGAGGATGGCTGCAAAAAATGAGGGTACAGACATGCCCAGCACGGAAATCACTAGAGCGCTTTTGTCGAACCAGGTGTCCTTGTGTAAAGCGCAGAAAATGCCGATGATGATACCCACTACCAGGGCGAAGAAGATGGAGACCAAGGCCAGCAGCACGGTCTTGGGGAATGCTTCGCCGATGATTTCCGTCACCGGTCGTTTGCTTTGGTAGGATCGGCGTAAGTACGGTGCTTTCAGCACGATAGCTGATTTTTTTGTTTGTATCAGCTTGACATAGTGATAGTTGTCATCATTAAGGTAGAAGAAAGAGTCGGCATCATCCGTCCTATGCCAGGAGATGGGCGACACGTCATTGAGATAGGCGAGATATTGCACTCCGAGCGGAAGGTCGAGGCCCATCTCCTTGCGGATAGCTTCTTCGGTTTCCAGGTCGCTGCGCTGTCCCATAATCATGCGGGCGGGGTCGGAGGGCAGCACCGTGAACAAAAAGAACACGAGCGTGGTCACGCCGAGCATCAGCAGCAGGCCGTACAATATTTTTTTAACAATATAGCGGAGCATAATCTCTAATATGGCGGCAAAAGTACAATTTTTTCATACTAAAAATATTGTACTTTTGCCGCCGCAAAAAATTGAGAGAAATGGAGCAAAAAAACCAAGTTAAAGAACAGATTATCGCATACTTAATGCTTATCGTCGGCAGCTTCCTTTTTGCAGTCGGCGACGTGATGTTTGTCAACCCGTACCTGCTGGCCCCTGGCGGCACCTATGGTCTTTCTAACGTGTTGAACACTGTCTGGCCTTGGAAAATCAGTTATTACGCCATCTGTATGGATATTCCGTTGCTGCTCATCGGCACTTGGATTCTCGGACCGAAGTTCGGTTTCAAAACGGTGCTTTCCACCATCTTGATTTTCGCATTTACTTGGTTGTTAGAGACTTTCTGGGGTTATAACCCTGTCATTCACGAAGGTATTGTGGATGTGGCGAGTATGCCCACCATGGTCCAGATTCCCCACAGTGAGCAGTTCTTCATTCCCGACTACTTCCTGAACACGGTGGTCGCTGGCATCATCTATGGTATCGCTATTGGCCTGATTTTCAAGTCGGGAGCTACTTCCGGCGGCAGCGATATCATCTCCATGATTATCCACAAATATACCAAAATATCTTTGGGTACCTTGGTGATGATTGTCGATTCTGCCATTACTTTTACCACCCTCATTGCTTTCAAGCAGATTCGTCTGCCTATTTACTCCATCATATTAATACTTATAGAAGGCAAGGTGATTGACCTGATTGTGGAAGGTTTGAAGACCTACAAGACCGTCTATATTGTGACTAACAACGTGGATGCCATGCGGAACTACATCCTCAACGACCTCCATCGCGGTGGCACGCTGTTCCTCGGCCAAGGCCTCTACGCCGGTACCGAGCGAAGCATGATTTATGTTTCCCTCGAACGTGCCGACCTCGTAAAACTGAAAAACAACCTCCGCCATATTGACCCGACTGCCTTCGTGAACATCATTGACAGCGCAGAAATTATGGGACAGGGATTCAAGGCGTTACCCACGGAGTAATTTGAAACAACTTCTTTAAACAGTCCCGAAGGGACAAAACGCGCGAAGCGCAATTAGCCCCACACAAGCGACTAAGGAGCGCAGTGTGGGGAAGACCAGAACAAGCAATGAAAAATAGTACGAACATAGCAGTAATCCTCGCCGGTGGTTCCGGGCAGCGATTCGGGACAGCGCTCCCCAAGCAGTTCCTGCCGTTGGCGGGTCGGACGGTGATGGAGTACAGTGTGGAGGCGTTCGAGCGCAACAGCGGTATCGATGAAATCGCCGTAGTGATGAATGCCGACTATCTGCCTCAGATGCAGGAGATTATCGACCGTAACGGTTGGCTCAAGGTGCGCAAGCTGTTGCCCGGAGGTGCAGAACGCTACCTCTCTACCTTGGCCGCCATTAACGCCTATAAAAGTGTTGACGATGTAAACCTGATTTTCCATGATGCAGCACGGCCTGCCGTGAGTCAACGGATTATCAACGATGTGGTTACGGCGTTGCAGACGCATCCGGCGGTGGCGGTGGCTATCCCCGCAACGGACACCGTTTTCGAAGTGACCGACGATGGCGAACGTATCACAGACATTCCCGTGCGCAGTCGGTTACGTTGTGCCCAGACCCCGCAAGCGTTCCGTATTGACGTGATTCGCGAGGCGTATCGTCGTGCGTTGCAGGATCCGAATTTCACCAGCACTGACGATTGTGGTGTACTTCTCCGCTATTGTCCCGAGGTGACTATCTCCGTTGTGCAGGGCGATGTTTCCAACAGGAAGCTCACTTATCCTGATGATGCCATTATGCTCGAGCAGGCGTTGAACTTGGAACGTTAATACTTAAATATGGAACGATCCCGCGCTCCCCGCAACCGTACGCTGACTCTTACGGACGACGAAATCGCTCCGTTGAAGCAGCGATTGCTGACAGAAGAGGCTCTTCCGCATCACCCTGACTTTTTGGACAAGACCATTTGTGGCGATTTGCTGCGGGTGCTACCCTATCTTCCGGACGGTTTTGCAGACTTGATCATCATCGACCCACCCTATAATCTGACGAAGGATTTTCATGGAATGAAGTTTTGTTCGCGGTCCGAGGATGCGTATGCGAAATTTCTGGCATCGTGGTTTCCTGAAGTATGTAAGAAACTGAAACCCAACGGTTCACTCTACATTTGTGGCGACTGGAAGTGTACTGCAGCATTGCAGCGGGCCGTAGATCAGGAACTGACTATCCTCAATCGCATCACTTGGCAGCGTGAGAAGGGTAGGGGGGCCAAGGCCAATTGGAAAAATAGCATGGAAGATATCTGGTTTGCTGTCAAAGATATTGATAATTACTGTTTTAACATAGATGCGGTGATGATGAAGCGACAAGTTCTCGCCCCCTATAAAGAGCATGGCATGCCCAAGGATTGGGAATCTTCAGAGGATGGCAATTTCCGCCTCACACACCCATCCAACTTTTGGGACGACATCAGTGTCCCGTTCTGGTCCATGCCGGAGAACACCGACCACCCGACCCAGAAACCCGAAAAACTGTATGCCAAGCTGATTCTCGCCTCCTCACAGCCTGGAGAAACGGTTTTTGATCCGTTTCTCGGTAGCGGCACCGCGAGTGTGGTGGCCAAGAAGTTAGGCCGTCACTATTGCGGAGTGGAGATCAACGAAGAGTATTGCCTTTGGGCCGAGAAACGGTTGTTGAAGGCCGATTCAGATTCGGATATCCAAGGCTACTCGGACGGTGTTTTTTGGGAACGGAATACGCTGGCGGCGCAACACCATAAGACACACCCGAACAAGCACTAAGGCTATTTCGATAGACTCTCCATGAGCGATTTCTTGAACGACCTGGACAGCTCGAAGATAGAGTTGTGGGCGATTTCCACTCGGTTTTTCTTCATCCCTGTCAACTTGTTGATATTGATCACCACGGATTTGTTGATTTTCACAAATTGCGATTTTGGGAACCGGTTGTGGAACATCTTGAGGTTGGTTTTGTAATACCTTTTCAACCCATCTTCAAAATAGATACAAACCTGATTGCCTATTTTCTTGAAATACAAAACATTATCAAATACAACACGCATGGAATCCTCATTCCGCTTGCCCATGATGAATACCGCTTTTTGATAGGGATTTTCAGCGTTGTAGGCCATGTTTTCCTCTTCCACCCGTTTCAAAACGCGGTGTTCCACCTTGTTGTAAGTCCCATAGATGTTTAGGATCTTCCCCATAATGCAATTGAACTCGTTCTCCGAATAGGGTGAATAAAACACTTCAAAAAAGCCCATCTTGAGGAATGATTTCACCCGTTTTGTGTTTACTGCGTCACAAAGACCAACGATGAACGGCGGTTTCCGTATGTCATGAAGGACCTCCGAAAACCCCAAATCCAGAAAGAAAATCGAGGTTCTGTGATTGTTCAAATACAGTATCGCTTCGGCCGGATAATGGCAAACAGAAGCAACATTCACCGGATAAAATTTTGATAACAAGCATCTTAGCTTGTTTACTTTTATCTCGTCATCACTAAGAATGACCACTTCTATGTCTTGATTGTTCATTGTTTTTAGTATTTGTTTTCGTAAAAGTAAACAATATTATCATTACTACATATAAAAAAGATGAAAAAAGTGACGAAATGACATTTTTTATATAAAAAGTCGCATATTACAGTATAAAATCTGCAAATAACGATATAAAAATTGCGTTTTGCAAAAAATATATCGAAAAATGCATAATTTAATGCAAAAATACAATTTTTACATCAAAAAACGCAAAAAAATATCTTAAAAATGCAATTTTTGCTTTTTTTCAAGATTGAGAATAAGGTTGTGGAAAATTAGTTTGGATAGTGCTTTCTGAGCACATTTTCTTCCTCAAACATTCGGTTCCGAAGCTCATCCAGTTGGAGGATGGAATAGTGGTCCAAGGAGTGACCCTCGGAGAGCCATTTGGGAAAGCGGTCGGGCCACCAAGTTTTGGTATTATCCAGAATAGCAGAGGATTCCGAGTGTCTGTTTTGCGAATATTTGTGTCTCACATACTGTAGGATACGCAGTCCGTCGGACTTTTGATGGAATGCTTTGACGAAATGCGGGAAATCGGACACGTTTTGGCGAATCGTCATCCAAATGTCTTCCTGGTTGTTGTTTTTTTGCAGAAAAGCCAAAAAATCGTTGTCGTTACAATGAAAGCAACCTTCGTAGAGGTTGCGAAGGTGCCGAT
>Ga0310694_10002348_pt1 | contig 19569 bp, 11 predicted proteins | sample 174DNAGHGhighgp2_FD_203884 | JGI IMG/M metagenome (GOLD analysis project Ga0310694, IMG submission 203884) | Sheep rumen microbial communities from Palmerston North, Manawatu-Wanganui, New Zealand - 1742 DNA GHGhigh gp2 (v2) (version 2) | ecosystem: Host-associated > Mammals > Digestive system... | reverse complement strand
AAGCATCTAAGTGCGAAGCCGGCCACAAGATGAGGGCTCCATTGAGGGTCGTGGTAGACTACCACGTTGATAGGCAGCAGGTGTAAAGACGGCGACGTCAAAGCCGAGCTGTACTAATTGCCCGAACGCTTTTGTCATGAGCGCATATTTTCAACTGTAATGAAGTGTTGACTGAAGGTCGGTGCTTCAGTTCTTGTGTGGTATATGTCACCTTATACGGCGTGACCAATGGATAATGTAAAATGGATAATGGATAATAATTATCAATTGTCAATTGTCAATTATCAATTGATGAATCGCCAGAGTTATTTCAGGTGGTTGTTGCGGCGGGGTCCCACCTCTTCCCATTCCGAACAGAGAAGTTAAGCCCGCTTGCGCCGATGGTACTGCAATGCAATGCGGGAGAGTAGGAGGCCGCCATCTTTGGGCGTTTAGCTCAGTTGGTTTAGAGCATCTGCCTTACAAGCAGAGGGTCGGCGGTTCGAATCCGTCAACGCCCACTAAAGGGAGTTACATCAATTGATGTGGCTCCCTTTTTTATTTAAATATATTTACGAACTGAAGTGAATAAGCGTTTTTGTTCAGTTAGTACTCGAATAAGTTTCGTAAAATTCCGATGTCGTTTGTAGTTCTATAGCTGTTATAAAACAAAAAAAACAGTAAAAAGCAAAAAAACTTGTATGTTCTTGATGAATTCTGAGGAAATAGTAGTATCTTTGCAGTCAGAAAGATAATTATCTACACAAGAAAAATGGATTTAAGTTTGTTGACGGCCATCTCGCCTATTGATGGTCGCTATCGGGGTAAGACAGAACAGCTGAGTGAGTATTTCTCTGAGTATGCATTGATACGCTATCGTGTAAGAGTGGAGATAGAGTATTTCATTGCCTTGTGCGAACTGCCTTTGCCTCAGCTTCAGGATTTCGACCACGCTTTGTTTGAGCCTCTCCGTGACATCTATCGTCTGTTTACGCTCGCTGATGCGCAGCGCGTGAAGGACATTGAGGCTGTGACCAACCACGACGTGAAGGCCGTGGAGTACTTCATCAAGGAAAAGGCTAAAAGCCTGCAGCTGATAGCCGATAGCTATATGGAGTTCATTCACTTTGGCCTTACAAGTCAGGATATCAACAATACAAGTGTGCCCTTGAGTATCAAAGAGACCATGGAGAATGTATATATTCCTTTGCTTGAAGAGCTGATTGAGCAGTTGAATGACTATGCCGAGGCATGGAAGAACGTGCCCATGTTGGCCAAGACTCACGGACAGCCTGCATCACCCACACGTCTGGGTAAGGAGGTGATGGTCTATGTGTATCGTCTGGAAGAACAGCTCCGTTCATTGAAGGAGACGCCTGTAACGGCTAAGTTCGGTGGCGCTACGGGTAATTACAATGCACATCATGTGGCTTATCCCCAGTATGACTGGAAGGAGTTCGGCAATCGCTTTGTCAGCGAGAAACTTGGCTTGGAGCGCGAACAATACACCACTCAGATATCGAACTACGACTGGTTGGCAGGCATATTCGATGCCATGCGCCGCATTAACACGATTGTTATTGACCTTGACCGTGATTTCTGGATGTATATCTCGATGGAATACTTCAAGCAGAAGATTAAGGCTGGCGAGGTTGGTTCGAGTGCTATGCCGCACAAGGTGAACCCCATCGACTATGAGAATTCTGAGGGTAATCTGGGCATTTCCAACGCTATTTTGGCTTTCCTGGCACAGAAATTGCCTATAAGTCGTTTGCAGCGTGATCTGACCGACTCAACGGTGCTGCGCAACGTGGGCGTGCCAATGGGACATGCATTGATTGCCTTCCAGAGCACGCTGAAGGGCTTGCGCAAACTGATTCTCAATGAGGACAAGTTGCATGAGGATTTGGAGAATACATGGGCAGTGGTGGCCGAGGCCATCCAGACCATTCTGCGCCGTGAGGCCTATCCGCATCCATATGAGGCATTGAAAGCGCTGACCCGTACCAACGAGAAGATGACGGAAGAAACCATTCATGCTTTCATTCAGACGTTGGATGTCAGCGACGAGGTTAAAGAGGAACTGATGGCGATTACGCCTTGGAATTATACTGGAATATAAGTTATAGAATAAACGTTTAAGTGTTTAAGAGTTTTAAAAGTTTAATAGTTTAAAGTTATAAGAGTTTTAGTCTCTTGATAAGAGAGTATGAGCCGTGAGGCTCTGTAGTAATAATAAATATAGGTAATAAACAAAAGACACAAGAATTATGGATTTCGAAAACGAGAAACAACACGAAGGAACTAACATGGAACAGAATGCTAACCATGAAGGCAGTCAGAAAGAATTTAGACCAGTAGGTCGTTCGCCCCGTCCGCGTATTCACAATGCGGCAACGCGAAGCACAAGCTACGAAAGGCCTAATTACAGTAGAAATAGTCAGGATGAGGATGGAGGTTTCCGTCCCGAGGGCTTTGGTGCAGGTCTGCAGAGTCAGGCTTCACAGCGTCCCAGCTATCGTCCACGTACAAATAACTATAATAACGGTGGCTATGGTCAGCGTCCTCAGCAGGGCGACTATGGTCAGTCACGTGGTGGTTATGGTCAGCGTCCTCAGCAGGGTTATCGTCCCCGTTACAATCAGGACGGTGAAGAGGGTGGCTATCAGCCCCGTCAGCAGTATGGTCAGCGTCCCCAGCAGGGCGGTTACCAGCAGCGTGGTGGTTATGGGCAGCGTCCTCAGGGTGGCTATGGTCAGCGTCCCCAGCAGGGCGGTTACCAGCAGCGTGGTGGCTATGGTCAGCGTCCCCAGGGTGGCTACGGTCGTCCCCAACAGGGTGGTTATGGCCAGCGTCCTCAGGGCGGCTATCGTCCCCGTACAGCTGACTACGATCCCAATGCCAAGTACAGCTTGAAGAAGCGTATCGAGTATAAGGAGCAGAACTATGATCCCAGCGAACCCATCCGTCTGAACAAATATCTTGCCAATGCAGGAAAGTGCAGTCGTCGTGAGGCTGATGAGATGATCCAGGCAGGCGTTGTCACCGTCAACGGACAGGTGGTTACTGAGTTGGGAACGAAGATTCTCCGTACTGATGTGGTGCGTTTCCACGACGAACCTGTTACGCTTGAGAAGAAGGTGTATGTACTGCTCAACAAACCCAAGGACTATGTGACCACGAGCGATGATCCTCAGCAGCGTAAGACCGTGATGGACCTTGTGAAGGATGCATGTCCTGAGCGCATCTATCCTGTTGGCCGTCTGGACCGCAATACAACAGGCGTGCTCTTGCTGACCAACGATGGTGACCTGGCTTCGAAGCTGACCCATCCTAAGTATCTGAAGAAGAAGATATACCATGTCTATCTTGATAGGAACGTGACTGCCCACGACCTGCAGCAGATTGCCGAGGGTATCACTCTGGAGGACGGCGAAATCAAGGCCGACGATATCCAGTATGCTGATCCTGTTGACAAGAAACAGGTGGGTATCGAGATTCACTCTGGTAAGAACCGTATCGTGCGCCGTATCTTTGAGAGTCTGGGTTACAAGGTGACCAAGCTTGATCGCGTGCAGTTTGCCGGTCTGACCAAGAAGAACCTGCGTCGCGGTGACTGGCGCTACCTCACAGAGGAGGAGGTAGATCGCCTGAGAATGGGAGCTTACGAGTAAACAGTTCAGTTGGCCGAGGCTCAGCCTCGGCTTACATAACAAATAAGATTATGAAAAGAACAAAGATAGTTGATGTACTGAAGAGTACTGATTTTGGAAAAGAAGTATGTGTGAAGGGTTGGGTTCGTTCGCACCGCGGAAATAAGAACGTTGACTTCATCGCGCTGAACGATGGTTCTACCATCAAGAATGTGCAGGTGGTAGCTGACCCGACGAAGTTTGATGAGGAACTGCTGAAGCAGGTGACTACTGGTGCCTGCATCGGCGTGACTGGTACGCTGGTGGAGAGTCAGGGTGCTGGTCAGGCTTCGGAGATTCAGGCCAAGGAACTCATTGTCTATGGCCTTTGCGACAGCACCTATCCCATGCAGAAAAAGGGACAGACCTTTGAATATATGCGTCAGCATGCCCATATGCGTCTGCGTACCAACACCTTTGGTGCTGTGATGCGCATTCGCCACAATATGGCGATGGCCATCCACACCTATTTCCACGAGCATGGTTTCTACTATTTCCACACCCCGCTGATTACTGCCAGCGACTGTGAGGGAGCCGGCAATATGTTCCAGGTAACTACCAAGAACCTCTACGACCTGAAGAAGGATGAGCAGGGTAAGATTATCTATGACGACGACTTCTTTGGCGAGCAGACCTCGCTGACTGTATCTGGTCAGTTGGAGGGCGAGCTGGGTGCTACGGCCCTGGGTGCTATCTACACCTTCGGTCCTACGTTCCGCGCTGAGAATTCTAATACTCCACGCCACTTGGCTGAGTTCTGGATGGTTGAGCCTGAGGTGGCTTTCCTCGACCAGGAAGAGCTGATGGATCTCGAAGAGGACTTTATCAAGTACTGCGTGAAATGGGCCCTCGACAATTGTAAGGACGACCTCGCCTTCCTGAACCAGATGATTGACAAGACTCTGATTCAGCGCCTGGAGGGTGTCCTCAAGGAGACCTTCGTGCGTCTGCCTTATACTGAGGGTATCAATATCCTGCAGGAGGCTATCAAGAACGGCAAGAAGTTTGAGTTCCCCTGCAACTGGGGCGACGACCTTGCCAGCGAGCACGAGCGCTACCTCGTAGAGGAACACTTCAAGAAGCCTGTCATCATGACCGACTATCCGCGTGCCTTCAAGTCGTTCTATATGAAACAGAATCCTGGACTTTCCGGACAATCTGGAGATACTGGAGAATCTGGTTCGATTGGCTACAAGGGAGCCGTGGCTCCTGGTCCTACCATGCAGGGCACCGACGTGTTGTTCCCCCAGATAGGTGAGATTATCGGTGGTTCCGTTCGTGAGGAGAGCTATGACAAACTGATGGCAGAGATTGATCGCCGCCAGATGGATAAGACCCACCTGTGGTGGTACATTGATACCCGTCGTTGGGGTTCTTGTCCTCATGCCGGTTTTGGTCTCGGTTTCGAGCGTCTCATCCTCTTTGTGACTGGTATGCAGAATATCCGTGACGTCATTCCATTCCCACGCACACCAAAGTCTGCTGAATTTTAATAGATGATTGCAGTTGAAGGACTGAAAGTTGAATTTGGGGTGAAACCCCTGTTTAGCGACGTCAACTTCGTCATCAATGAGCGCGACAGAATAGCACTTGTCGGCAAGAATGGCGCAGGAAAATCGACGCTGTTAAAGATCCTCTGTGGGCTGGAGAAACCTACAGAGGGTCTTGTCGCTGTGCCTACAGACACTACTATAGGCTACTTGCCGCAGGTGATGATACTGCAAGACGAGACCACCGTACGTCAGGAAGCGCAGAAAGCCTTTGCCGACATCCAGAAGATGGCTGAGCGTATCAGTAAGATGGAGCGGCAGCTCAGCGAACGTACCGATTATGAGTCGGAAGACTACATGATGCTGGTAGAACGCTTTACAGCAGAACACGAGCGTTACCAGATGTTAGGTGCTGAGGGCTACGAAGCTGAGATTGAGCGCACGTTGATGGGCTTGGGCTTCGAACGTACTGACTTTGACCGTCCTACGAGCGAGTTCTCGGGTGGTTGGCGTATGCGTATAGAACTGGCAAAGATTCTTTTGCGACGTCCCGATGTGTTGTTGCTTGACGAGCCCACCAATCACCTTGACATCGAATCCATTCAATGGCTCGAACAGCTGTTGGCCACGTGGAGTGGGGCAGTAGTGCTGGTCAGTCACGACCGTGCCTTTATCAATAATGTGTCGAACCGTACCCTGGAGATCTCCTGTGGTCATGTTATCGACTATAAAGTTAAGTACAACGAATATGTTGTGCTTCGTCAGGAACGTCGTGAACAGCAGTTGCGTGCCTATGAGAACCAGCAGAAAGAGATAGCCGACATGCGTCAGTTTATTGAGCGCTTCCGCTATCAGGCGACAAAAGCTGTTCAGGTGCAGCAGAAAGTGAAGCAGTTGGAGAAGATTGTACCCATCGAGGTCGATGAGGTCGATAACTCAGCTATGCATCTGAAGTTTCCGCCCTGTCTGCGAAGTGGTGACTATCCCGTCATCTGTGATGAGGTAGCGAAGAGCTATGCTCACAAAGTCTTCGATCATGTCAACCTGACCATTAAACGCGGTGAGAAGGTGGCTTTCGTGGGTAAGAACGGTGAGGGTAAATCTACGCTGGTAAAATGCATAATGGGTGAGATACCTTTTGATGGTAACTTGAAGATAGGCCATAACGTACAGATAGGCTATTTTGCCCAGAACCAGGCACAGTTGCTTGACGAGTCGCTAACCGTTTTCCAGACCATCGATAATGTTGCACGCGGTGATATCCGACTGCGTATCAACGACATACTGGGAGCCTTTATGTTTGGTGGCGAAGCCTCTGAAAAACGCGTGAAGGTGCTTAGCGGTGGAGAACGAAGCCGTCTGGCAATGATCCGTCTGTTGCTGGAACCCGTGAACCTGCTGATTCTCGATGAGCCCACTAACCATTTGGATATGGCTTCGAAAGATGTACTGAAGGAGGCTATCAAGGCCTTTGATGGCACAGCTATCATCGTCAGTCATGACCGTGAGTTCCTTGATGGTCTCGTGACTAAGGTCTATGCCTTTGGCGATGGTAAGGTGAAAGAGCATCTTGGAGGTATCTACGACTTCCTGCAATCCAAGCAGATCTCAGAACTGAGTCAGTTGGGAGCTGCAAAGAAGACAAGTACAAGCAGTTCAAGTGGTTCAAGTAGTTCAAGTAGTTCAAGTAGTTCAAGTGGTTCAAGTAGTTTAAGCAGTTCAAGCAGTTTAAGTGGTTCAACTGACTCGAACAGTATGGCTGGTGCTACTGGTGGCTCCAGCGATTACGCCCAGCGCAAAGAGCAGCAGAAACAGTTGAAGAAGGCTGAACGTGCCGTTGAGGACTCTGAGAAAAAGATCTCGAAGATGGAACAACGGCTGAAAGAACTTGATACTCTGCTCTGTGATCCCAAGAACGCCTCAGATATGACACTTGTAACGGAATATACCGACACAAAGCGTGCTTTGGATGAAGAGGTGGAGCGCTGGGAGAAACTGTCAGAAGAACTTGAAGAACTTACGCTCTAACGTCATACGTGACATATTTTAAAATTATATAAGCTATGAACATTAAAACAATGATTACAACGATGGCATTATCAACCATCACGATGACAACTACGGCACAGCAGTTGCGTTCTGGTATCGACCAGACAGACATGAATACAACCGTGAATCCAGGAGATGACTTCTATGAGTATGCCTGTGGCGGATGGATGAAGAAGAATCCTCTGCCTGCCGCCTATTCGCGCTTTGGTTCTTTTGACCGTCTGGGCGAGGATAATAACAAACGCATTAATGGTATCCTCACAGAACTGCTGAACGGTAGCTATCAGAAAGGTACTATTGAGCAGAAATTGAGTGACCTCTACAAGCTGGCGATGGACTCTGTGCGTCGCGATGCTGAAGGTGTGCAGCCTGTGATGGGCGTGCTTCAGCAGTTGGAGAAGGCAAAGACCAAGGACCAGGTGTTTGAGATTGTTCTCCAGTTGGCTCCTTATGGTAATTCTGAGTTTATGGGTGCTGGTATTGGTGCCGACGAGAAGAATGCAACTCAGAATATTTTCCAGGTTTCACAGGGTGGATTGACCCTTGGTCAGAAAGACTATTACGTAGATAACGACCCAGAGACTGTGAAGATTCGTGAGGCTTATAAGAAGCACGTTGTCAGAATGTTCCAGTTGTTTGGATTCAGTAAAGGTGCTGCTACGAAGAAGATGAAGAACCTGATGCGTTTGGAGACAGAGTTGGCCAAGGCATCACGTTCGCGTACCGAGCTTCGCGACCCCCAGCGTAACTACAACAAGATGACCCTTCAGGATTTTGACCGTCAGTATCCGAATATTCAACTTGAGAAACAGGCTAATGCCGGTGGTATCGATTCCAAGTATATCCAGGAGTTGATTGTTGGTCAGCCCGAGTTCTTTGCTGCCCTCAATCAGTTGCTTGCAACCATGAAGGCCGAGGAGTTCCGCGACTATGTGGAGTGGGGGCAGATCATGTCAGCTGCCAGTTTCTTAAGTGCTGAGGTTCGGGCAGCCCACTTCGAGTTCTTTGGCAAGATCAAGTCGGGTCGCAAGGAGGATCACCCTCTGTGGTGGCATGCTACCAACCAGTTGGAGAGTCAGATGGGACAGGCCCTTGGTAAGATCTATACCGAGAAGTACTTCCCCGAGTCATCCAAGAAGCGTATGACCGAGCTGGTGAAGAACCTGCAGATAGCCCTTGGCGAGCGTATCGCTGCCCAGGACTGGATGAGCGATTCTACGAAGGTCAATGCCTTGCTGAAGCTGAACACCTTCTATGTAAAGGTGGGCTATCCTGACAAGTGGATCGATATGTCGAAGTTGCAGATTGACCCTTCGAAGTCCTATTATGAGAATATCCGTGAGTGTCGTAAATTCTGGACAGCCTATGAGATAGATCATACTGCCGGCAAACCTGTCGATCGTGATGACTGGTATATGACTCCACAGACCGTGAATGCTTACTATAATCCTACCACCAACGAGATTTGTTTCCCCGCAGGAATCCTGCAGGTGCCTTTCTTTGACCCCACAGCCGACGATGCTTTCAACTATGGTGCTATCGGTGTGGTCATAGGTCACGAGATGACTCATGGTTTTGATGATCAGGGTCGTCAGTTCGATAAGGACGGTAACATGCACGACTGGTGGGCAAAGAGCGACGGTGACCAGTTCAAGGAGCGTACCGACAAGTATGCCGACTTCTTCTCGGCTATTAAGGTGCTGCCCGACCTGAATGCCAATGGTCGTCTGACGCTGGGCGAGAACCTGGCTGACCACGGAGGTCTGCAGGTGGCCTACGCTGCTTATAAGAATGCTACCAAGAACAACCCGCTGCCAACGATTGATGGACTGACTGCCGACCAGCGTTTCTTCCTTGCCTATGCAGGTGTGTGGGCTGGTAATATCACAGATGCCGAGATTCGCAATCGCACCAAGAGCGACCCCCATGCTTTGGGCCGCTGGCGTGTGAATGGTGCTCTGCCTCATATCGATATGTGGTATGATGCCTTTGGCGTGAAACCTGGCGACAAGATGTATATTCCCAAGGAGCAGCGTCTGCCTCTGTGGTAAGAAATCTAAATTGTACATTATTAATTGCTAAATAGTTAATTAGTCAGATGCCATTAAGACTTCCCGACAGATTACCGGCTATTGATCTTCTTCGTCAGGAGAATATCTTTGTGATGAATACGACGCGGGCGCATGCCCAGGACATTCGTCCGCTGCGTATTGTCATCCTCAATCTGATGCCGCTGAAGATAACAACAGAGACTGACCTCATTCGTTTACTGTCAAACACACCCCTTCAGATTGACGTGAGCTTCATGAAGCTGCAAAGCCACACCTCCAAGAATACCCCTGTAGAGCATATGATGATGTTCTACCGCTCATTCGAGGAACTTCGTAAAGAGAAGTTCGACGGTATGATTGTCACTGGTGCCCCTGTAGAGCATCTCGACTTTGAGGAAGTGAGCTATTGGCGCGAGATTGTCGATGTGTTCCAGTGGGCCCGTACCCACGTCACCTCGACACTCTATATCTGTTGGGCAGCTCAGGCAGGTCTGTTCTTTCACTATGGAGTGCCCAAGTACCCGTTGTCGCAGAAGCTCTTTGGCATCTTCCCGCAAAAGGTCAACGATGCCCGCCTGCCCATCTTCCGTGGCTTCGACGATACCTTCATGATGCCTCAGAGTCGTCATTCTGAGGTACGACGCGAGGATATCCTTAGTTGTAAGGACCTGCAGCTGATAGCTGAATCAGAGGCCAGCGGTGTGAGTATTGTTATGGCGCGTGGCGGTCGTGAGTTCTTCATCACGGGCCACATGGAGTATGCCCCCAACACCCTCGATACTGAGTATCGTCGTGACCGAGGTGTTCGCGACGATGTGGCGCTACCCATTAACTATTATCACAATGACAACCCTGATGAGTCGCCCATCGTGAGTTGGCGCGCCCACGCGAACCTTTTCTATAGCAACTGGATCAACTACTACGTTTATCAGGAGACACCTTACGATATCAATAGTATTAGTTGAGAGTTGAATGTTGAGTGTTGAGAGATGAAACGACGACTGGAACTGCTGGCACCTGCCAAGAATCTGGAGTGCGGCATCGCGGCGATTGACCACGGTGCCGACGCCGTGTATATTGGTGCTTCGCAGTTTGGTGCGCGTGTGGCTGCAGGCAACAGCATTGACGATATCCGTCAGTTGTGCGAGTATGCTCATGTGTTTGCCGCCAAGGTCTATGTTACCGTCAATACCATCATCTTTGACTCTGAGTTAGAACAGACACGACAACTGTTGAACCAACTCCGTGAGGCAGGTGTCGATGCCATCCTTGTTCAGGATATGGCCGTTCTTCGCATGGCGCAGAGTATGGGTTTGACGGTTCATGCCTCAACGCAGACCGACAACCGTACGGTAGAGAAGGTGCGTTGGCTGCATGATCAGGGTTTCGAGCGAGTGGTACTGGCTCGCGAACTGTCTGCCGATGAGATTGCTGCCATTCATCATGAGTTGCCCAATGTAGAGCTCGAGGTGTTTGTGCATGGAGCCTTGTGTGTCAGCTACAGTGGTCTCTGCTATGCCTCACAGTATTGTTTCGGCCGTTCAGCTAACCGCGGTGCCTGTGCCCAGGTGTGCCGAATGAAGTTCGACCTCATTGACAGCGAGGGCACCGTCATCGAGCATCAGCGTCATCTGCTGTCGTTGAAAGACTTGAACCAGAGCGACCATCTGGAGGAACTGGCTGAGGCTGGCGCTACCTCGTTCAAGATTGAAGGCCGTCTGAAGGATGTGGGCTATGTGAAGAATGTGACGGCAGCCTATAGCGAACGACTGAACGAATTGGTCAACCGTTTTCCTGACAAGTATGAACGCGCCTCGCGAGGCCGTTGCACCTATACCTTCCGTCCCGACCTTCGTAAGACGTTCAATCGTGGCTACACCACCTATTTCCTGCATGGACGCCAGCCTAATATCGCTTCGTTCGATACTCCCAAGGCTGTAGGCGAGTTTGTGGGAACGGTCAAGGAACTGCGTGGCAACTCTTTCAACGTGGCAGGTACGGCTTCCTTTGCCAATGGCGATGGTCTTTGTTTCATGAACGACAGACGCGAACTGGAAGGCTTCCGTGTGAATAGGGTAGAGGGCAACCGTCTTTTCCCCTTGAAGATGCCTGTTGGTCTACGTCCAGGCTTGCGTCTTTATCGCAATAACGACCAGGAGATGGAACGTCTTTTGTCAAAGCCCAGTGCCGAGCGAAAGATTCCTGTCACCATGAGTCTTCAGGCTACTGATAATGGCTTTGCCCTGACGATGGATGGTATGACCGTAGAGGTGGAGGCTGAACATCAACAGGCTGAGAAACCACAGAATGACAATATCGTCCGACAGTTGACCCGTCTGGGTGGTACTCCTTTCGTTTGTAGCGAGGTGCAGCTGCCTGACCACTTCAACTACTTCATTCCCAGTTCCCTGCTGGCCACGTTGCGACGCAAGGCGGTAGAGGCAAGGATGGTGGGGCCAATGAGTCCTATTGGCCCTATGAGTCCTATAAGACCTATAGGGCCTATAGGCAGCCCTATGGGCGGCACTGTGGCTTCGCATTACCCGTTTCCATACCTTTATAATATTGCGAATGGCGAGGCACGCGCTTTTTACAAGCAACAAGGCTTGTCGGCTGCTACCGAAGCCTTCGAACTGCATCAGCCCAAGGATGCTCTGCTCATGCAATGCCGCCACTGTCTGCGCTTTGCTCTTGGCTTCTGCGTGAAGCATGGTGGTGAGCGTCCCCGTTGGCACGAACCCCTTTATCTGCAACTGGCCAATGGTCAGCGTTTCCGTCTTGAGTTTGATTGTTCCAAATGTCAGATGAATGTCTATGCGTAAACTGATTTTCTCCTTTTTCTGCTTACTCATGCTGACGGCATGTTACCAGCAGGACAAATCCTCGTTGAACGATTTGGAGATGACGCCCCAGCAGCGCGACTCTGCCAACTTCTTCAACGTCCATCACTATGCCCACGACTATAATTTCCGTGTGAAGGCCGACTCGCTGACGCTGATAGTTGTTCCCAATCCTGCCGAGATTGCAAGTACGAACGTTGTGGATGTGACAAAGGTGGTTTCGGGCGACCGTCTGGTTGTTGGCGCCTTTGTCATTATTCCTGGCGATTCCATTGACTCTGTGTGGGTGCAGGTGTTGCGCGACGAGAATACCATTGGCTGGATTCATGAGAAAGAGTTGTTGGCAGGCACACGTCCCAACAATCCTATCTCGATGTTCATCGACGTGTTCTCCAATAACCACTTGCTCATCTTCCTGGTGTTCCTGGTCCTTGTTGGTGCTCTCTACGGTGTGCGCCGTTATCGCAAGCTGGGCATCCGTCTGGTCCACTTCAACGATGTAGGGTCGTTCTATCCCACGTTGCTCACGCTGCTGGTATCATCATCGGCCGTGTTCTACAGTACCATCCAGATGCAGGATGCCGAATCGTGGAGTCATTTCTACTATCATCCCACACTCAATCCCTTCACCGTTCCCCTTCATCTGTGCATCTTCCTGTGCTCTGTATGGGCCATTGTGATTGTGTCTCTCGCTACACTTCTCTCCCTTCACAAGTACCTGACGCCATCCCAGCAGCTGGTGTATTATCTTGGCCTGATGGGTGTCTGTGCTGTCGATTACGTGGTCTTCAGCCTTTCCACGCTCATCTATGTGGGCTATCCGTTGCTGGTTGTTTACATCGGGTTTGCCCTTTGGCGCTATTTCCGTTATGGACGCATGCGCTATGCTTGTGGCAATTGTGGCCGTCCCTTGCGCGACAAGGGCATTTGTCCGCATTGTGGAGCTGAGAATGTGTAAATCATCATAAATAGTGATTGTGAGAACCCCAAATAATGCGTACCTTTGCACCCGAAATTAATACTTTATTATGACATCAAGAAAATTGTTTTTAGGATCTATGCTGCTGATGTCACTCTCAATGGGTGTCAAGGCAGAAGTCGTTCAGCCAAGTGAGACCAACGACAGTTCACGTGTTATCGACCTTGACGAGGTGATTATCGTTGCCCAGCCCAAGGAGCAGTTCCGTCTGCGTCAGCAACCAGTGAGTAGTACCGTGTTTACTGACCGCCAGCTGTCGGCAGTCAATGCCCGCGATTTGCGGCAGTTGTCTGTCTATGCACCGTCGTTTGCTATGCCTTCCTATGGCTCACGCATCACGTCGTCCATGTATATCCGAGGTCTTGGCAGCCGTATCAGCAATTCTGCTGTGGGTGTCTATTATGACAATATCCCCCTCATGTCGCCCGCTATGTTCAACAGTCGTTTCTATATGCTCGACCGTGTTGACGTGTTGCGTGGTGCTCATGGTACGCTCTATGGTGCCAATACCGAGGGCGGCATCGTGCGTGTCTATTCCAAGAATCCCATGAACTATCAGGGCACCGATGTGGAACTGGGCGTGGGTTCTGGTTTTACCCGTCATGCCGAGGTTGCCCATTTCCATCGTCCTTCCGACGTGCTGGCCTTCAGCGTGGCTGGCTTCTACAACGGACAGGACGGTTTCTTCAATAATGTGAACCTCGACAAGAAAGCCGATGCTATGGATGAGGCTGGTGCCAAGGTGCGACTCATGTGGAAGCCCACCGACCGCTTGTCCTTCGACCTCACCTCCGACTATCAGTACACCCATCAGAACGGTTTCCCCTATGGTGCCTACGATGCTGACGAGTCGTGGACTTCTCTGCCCTCTACCACCATTCTCCCTGCCTACAAGCGTCACATGGTGTGCACAGGCCTTGGTGTCAGCTACCGTTTCAACCACCTGTTGCTTACCTCCAATACCAGTCACCAGTATCTGAACGACCGCATGGATATGGATGTTGACTATACGGCTCCTGACCGCATCTCCCTTGTTCAGCGTCAGAACATGCAGGCCCTTACCGAGGAGCTCACCCTGCGCAGTACCGACGATGCCTTCTGGAAGCACACCACCGGCCTCTATGGTTCGCGCCAGTGGTTGCGCACCAATGCTACCGTTTCCTTTGGTCAGGACCTGCTGCGTCCCATTTCTACCAGCATCGAGAACAGCATGAAGCAGGCTATGCTCCAGGCTTTCCTGGGTCGTTTCATGGGACAGGGTATGAACTATCAGCAGGCAACGGCTGCTGCCCAGGCTCAGGTTGATCGCATGGGTGTGACGATGAGTGCCGAGATGGCTGTTCCCAATGTGTTCCACCAGCCTCAGACCAACCTTGCCGCCTACCACGAGTCCAGCTTCTCGCTGACCAACCGTCTGACTGCCAGCGTCGGTCTGCGCTACGATTATTTCAAGACCGAGATAGACTATAACTCCTTGGGCTATATGGCTATGACAGGCGGCACAGCCAACGCTGTGGCTACCTACACCCTGAGCTCACACATCGCTAACCATCACTCTACCTCGTTCAGCCAACTGCTGCCCAAGGTAGGACTCATCTGGCAGTTCGATGGCAAGGGCAGCAACGTCTATGCTTCTGTCAGCAAGGGCTTCATGGCTGGCGGCTACAACATTCAGCTCTTCTCCGATATCCTGCAGGCTGACCTCAACGACCCCGCTGCCCAGCAACAGGCCCAGCGTGGCGACGTGGAGATAGAGCACACCGAACAGGACTATGCCGACATTGAGGATGCCATCACCTATAAGCCTGAAGAAAGCTGGAACTACGAGTTGGGTGCCCACCTTAATCTCTTCGATGGTAAGGTGCATGCCGATGTGGCAACGTTCTACACCCAGCTGCGCAACCAGCAGCTCTCCGTGATGGCCCCCAACTACGGCTTCGGACGCATGACCGTGAATGCCGGTAAGAGCAGCACTTGCGGTCTCGAGCTGGCCCTGCGCGGACAGGCCCTCGACAACCGTCTCAGCTGGGCTGCCACCTATAGCTTCACCCATGCCGCCTTCCGCGAATATATTGATACCGACGATGCTGGCAACGTGGTCGATTACAAGGACAACCACATCCCCTATGTGCCTGCCCACATGTTCTCGGCAATGGCCGACTATCGTTTCGATGTCAACGACGACCTGCTGCGTGCTGTCACCTTGGGACTCAACGTCTCTGGTCAGGGACGCACCTATTGGGACGATGCCAACACCGTTTCGCAGAATCTCTATGCCGTCCTGGGTGCCCATGCACGCTTGGATATGGGGCTTGTCGATATAGACTTCTGGGGACGCAATCTCACCGATACCCGCTACTGCACCTTCGTCACCTATTCAGGCGGCTTCATCGGTCAGCGCGGTCTTCCCTTCCAATTGGGTCTCGATGTTCGTCTGCACTTTTAACTGTTTAACCTAAACATATATTACAATGAAGAAACTATTATCTATTGTGACCTTGATGATGGTCTGCATCTGTGCCAGTGCACAGAAAGTTGTAACCGTGGAGGATGCTTCCAACATGAGTGCCAAGGAACTGAAGCAAGCTGCCAAGGAAGCCAAGGCACGTGACAAGATTGTAGCTGCCAACCTGAAGGCTAAGGCTGCTGTTGAGAAGGGCGAGAAGAAGGTTCAGGCTGCTCAGAAGGCTGCTGACAAGGCTGCCCAGAAAGCTGCTAATGCCGCCCAGAAGGCCGAGGATGCAAGGAAGGCAGCCGAGAAGGCTAAGGAACAGCTCGAAGATGCCAAGAACGACTTGCAAAAACTCAAGGACAAAGCCTCCGATGCTGGTAAGGCTGCTGCCAAGGCCCAGGGTCTGCCCCTGGCTGGCGATAAAGATTAGAGAGAGAGAGTACTTTTTTGTAATTCACTCCGAAGACGTTTCCTGTTGGTCGTTTTCGGAGTGTTAATTGCTGTAATACAAAGGAGGATGATATGAGAAAACTGTATTTCTATTTTTGCATGGCCTGTATGGTCGCTTTCCTTGCTGCCTGTGGCAATCATTCCAAGTCCGACAAAGCCGATGAAGACGCTTTCCCGCAGAAAGGCGACATCAAGGTGGTTCTTGAGATGGACAAGACCGGCCTGACGCCAGAAGAAGTTGATGCCGCTTTTGACATTACAGAACGAATCCTTTTTATGCGTTTGGATTCGGCAAAGCTGGGTATCTATTCTATGGAACGAGTCGAGGGCGGTGAACCCCGTCTGCTCATCTATGCCCGCTGCAAAGCGAAAGACAGGCAGCGTCTGCTGCGTCAGCTTACGATGCGTTCACAACTGGAATTCTGGGAGACCTATAACGGTGACGAGCTGTACTCGGTTCTTCAAAGCATCATAGACAACTCACAGCTGGCGCCCCACGTTGAGGCCCAGGTTCCTCTCGACAGCCTTAACGATATGGACCGTGCCATCATGGAGCACGAGCAACAAGTGGAAGAACGCAACCACGGTTTTCATTTCATGAATATGCATATGCCCGTTGTCGGAGTTGCCGATGTCAGGGATACAGCCTACATCAACCAGATGATTTACTCCGAGCATGCCAAACAAGTGTTGAGCAGCCTGCCCTGGGAGGTCCGTTTCGTATGGGGTGCCAAGCCCTCCAACCAATATGACAACAACAAACAAAAAGAGATGTTGGAACTCTATGCCTTGAAGGTTACCGACCCTTCCGGCCATGCACCCCTTGACGGCAGCTTCATCGTCAATGCCAAGTCGACTGTCGATTATAACCACAGTCCAGCAGTCTCAATAAACATGGACACTCAGGGTGCACGCACCTTTGCCGAAATCACCAGAAACAACCTCCATCGCGCCATTGCATTGGTCATCGACGACGTCGTTTACGTTGCTCCCACCATACAATCCGAGATTACCAACGGAGCCATACAGATCTCCGGCAACTTCACCCAAGAAGAGATAGACGACCTCGCCAATCTCCTGAATATGCGCACGCTCCCTGTCGATGTCCGCATCATCTCCTATGAAGAGGTGGAATAATCACAATAGCTCACAGGTGTCCACAAAAAAGGGGTGTGTCAGTTTTGGCACACCCTCTGTCATTAAAAGAGCTTCATGTCTACTTTCCTACTTTCCTACTTTCCGCATTTATATAGTAGGAAGTTCGGAAACAAGTTTCTTGTAGTGACCGCGCATGGTACGCTTGATGGCTTTGTCTCCCTCAAGTCGCTGCAACGTCTTTTGCCCTGCGCGATTATTGGCATAGCCGAAGGTCTGTGCAAACTGTTCTGTACTGAACTCCTCGGGCAACAGTCGGAAGCACTCTTGGAACTTCGTCGTGCGACGACGCTGCTGTGCTGCATCACGTAGTTGGTTGTCGTAGTAAAGGCGATGAAGTTCGTAATACCAGTAGTGCTGCGTACGATACTGGATGTCAAGTACCAAGTCACACAGACGTTTGTCGGTGTCATCAATCTGATATGTACCTGTCTCTTCGCGTTCCTGCCAGTGTCTCATATCAATGTAAGGTGCACTCACGTTGATACCATAGTATGGTACACGCTTGATGAGCAACCAGTCGGCCTGGTCCTCGTTGTTGAACTTGGCAAGAGCACGGCGCTCATCACACCACTGGTGAACGTGTTCCACAAGAGGCCACAGAGGGAGCTCACCTCGACGCTGATCCAACTTGTATGCCCATTGACTTAGCGTATCGTTAGCTTCTTCCAAAAAGGTGTCATTCTCGCTCTCCAGTGGCATCATGTCAAAATCAGGCTTTCCCATCGGGATTGTACCACACCTTGTATCGAATCCGGAATTAAAATTGCGCTCGTTTACCAAGCGTTTCAACGTAGGTGGCGTGCAAGTTTCTATTTGGTTCCAGAAGATTCTGAAACGACCACTTACTGATTGAACATTCTGGTAATGCTGCGAGTCAAACTCATTATGGAAACTTTTGAGAACCATGACGTCACGATTCTGCCATCCTCCCGATTTAGACATGTTGATACTGTTGTCCTTTTCCGAGTCCACAGTGATAAGATGAAGGTTCATTTCCTCACCATCCACCTCTGCTTTGCAGTTTATCATTGAGCGAATAAACTCACCATTCGATGCACGTGGCCCAAACATACGGTTGTATATTTTGTCGCGTGCCTTGGTATCCTTGTTGGTGGCAGCATTGCCTTTCATTTCCTTATATGCGTTTGTGGCATCGTCTGCAATCTTGTCAGAATCTATAATGGGAGCCAACAACAACTCTTGCAGACGGCTCAACGTACCTTTTCCGCTTGCAGGGTCTCCAACACCCAGAATGATGTAGTTCAATCGGCAGCGAATCGTCTTGTTCGCGTAGAACTTGTAGTAGCACAGCGTCATGCAAGTGCCCATCATGGCTGCCGAGGCAAAGAGCAGGAAAGGCCACAGACGGCGTGGATGGGGTTGGCATACTTCACGCAGACATGGGAATTCAGGGAACAGAGCCTCAATCTCGTCGCACCATTTGTCGAAAGGCAGGTCTGCCATTGGGTCAACACTTCCAGATGACACCACAGACTTCTCCAACTTGATGCCTGCCTTATCCATCAGCTCCTTCAGCGCCTTAGGATAGCGCGTCAGCAGTTTCTTCTTGGCAGCCGACAGGCAGAGGTCTTCCACTTCGCCTGGGTTCGGGTTCCATTCCTTCACCCAGTCAAGGCGCTTGGCCATAGCGATGGCTTTCTGAGCGTCGTTGTCGTTGTAGTAGCATAGCCAGTGCGATGTCTCTGTTTGCATCTTGTCGTGCTTCGTGTGAGGCGGCAGACTTGGCCCGTAGTGTTCGTTCAGCACCTTGATAAAGGCCTCGTCCTCCTGTGAGAATTTCACCGGCGTTTCTGTCTGAGTACACAAAAGGGACGGTTCCTTTTGTGTACTTTGTGTACTTTTTCTTGCCCCCTTACGCAGTTGTTCAAACTCCTGCCAACGAGGTTGCGCAGGTTCCGACTCACCACGACGGTAAGCCTCGCCATACTTCTGTTCATAGGCAGGATTCTCGTAGGTGAACAACGCCTCCCAGTCGATGTACTTCACATCGTCGGCTTTCGGAATGAAGTGGGCGTGGTCGCTGTTCTTCGTCTGAGGGTCGCAGTAGTCCAACACGCCCAGCTTCTCGGCCATCGTGTAGGCATTATCCTGAAGGTTGCCCCAGTCCTCACGGGCTTTGAACACCACCTTCACACCCTCACCACTCGGCGTGATGAAAATAAAGACAATGCCCAGCTCGTTGAAGTCCTCGCGCTGCAGCCACTCGTTGATACGCTCTTCAACATCAGGCACATGGTCACCATCTACCACAGCCAGGCCCGACAAGTAGCCGTAGGCTTGCAGTCGCCACAGACCTACGCGACCCCATCGGTCCTTACTCTCCATAAAATGAGTGATGGTGGGAATGATGGCAGGCAGCGAAGTCTTAAACTGACTGATGTAAAACTTCACGCGGTCCTGATCAGAAG
>Ga0310694_10002347_pt1 | contig 19578 bp, 17 predicted proteins | sample 174DNAGHGhighgp2_FD_203884 | JGI IMG/M metagenome (GOLD analysis project Ga0310694, IMG submission 203884) | Sheep rumen microbial communities from Palmerston North, Manawatu-Wanganui, New Zealand - 1742 DNA GHGhigh gp2 (v2) (version 2) | ecosystem: Host-associated > Mammals > Digestive system... | reverse complement strand
AGCCGTTAGGGATCTCGATGCCATAGAGGGTGATGCTCTCGCCGGTGGTATTCTCTCCACCCCAGTCTTCAGACAACGAGGTCAGCAGGTTGAGACCAGGGATGATGATTCGTTTTTCTTTTGCCATAATGTTATGTTGTTAGTGTGATTAGCTATGGAACCAGCCACTGTCATGCGACCAGCCCTGGTCATGGAACCAGGCATTATATACTCCAATGATCTTTCGCCATGCCAGGTGCACGCCCTCCTTCACGACATATACCGCTTGCAGACCACGTTTCCCGATGGAGAGACCACCTATTTCTCTCAGTTTCTCGACAATCATCCTTATTCCTCATCGTACACTAAATAGATTGTGTTCTCGCTCAACTCATTGTTCTCGCGCTTGCGCTCAAACTCCTCCGGCTCGATAGGCTCGTGGCGCAGCACAGCATTACCGTCAACGCCGTTGCGCACAGAGAATGAGGTTTCACGGCCGTCGGTCAGCACAATCGTCACCAGGTTCTGCCCACCACTCTCTTGGCTCTCCGTCACCAACACGTTGGCGATGCCCACACCGCTCACGGCCATGAACACGGCAGCGTCCAGGTAATGCGTCTCGGCATTATACTCTATGCCGGCTTCAATACCTGCTTCCGCGGTCAGGTCCACCACCTCAACCACATCTCGCTGCTTAAACCGCAGCGGCTCGCCTGCATCATTTCGGCACAGCACAATCACACTATAGGTTCCGCGCTCAAGGGTACCGAGATCCTCCATCACGGCAATGTTGCCGTCCATCCAGGCGTCATACCTTTGTTCCTTCGAACCGCGTTTCAACACGATTTCAACCGGATACGAAGGGTTGGGCACAAAATCCGTTACAGTCGCACTCGTCTCGCCATCATCCACCGTCACCGTCTGGATGGTCAGAGGGATGGCCAGCTGCAGCTTATTTCCTTCTACATGCTTTATCTTTGCCATAATTACAACTATGTTAGTTTCGTCAGTTCTTTCTCAATTTTCTTGAGGCGGCTATAGGCATCTGTTTCGCCCACAGTGTACGTCGGTGTATCATAGGGGATATCCAGCTTGTACTCGTAGCCAATGATGCGGCTTGTCTTGATGCCGCTGGGCAGTGCTGCATGGGTAATCGTCACCTTGCTGCCGGCCTCTGGCAGACCAAAGGTTTTCTTGCCGTCAACTGTGCCACGGCCACCCCACGCCCAATCATAGAAGTTGTCACTCATCATCTGGCACTTGAACGTGAATTGGCCCTCCTCGATGGCATTGAGATAATTCATCGCTGCGGTAAGCAACTCTGATTGAGCTGCAGTCACCAGACCGAGGTCGGATATGGCCTTGGGGTTCCAACCCGTCAGGAAGAATTCGTCGCCCTGGCTGGGGCACAGGAATTCATTGGGGATGGTCGCGCCGTAGTCTTCGTTGCGGATGATGGTGTAAACCTGCTTGTCATTGTCAAAGCCGACATCAAAAGACATGCCCGCGAGTTTATAGCCGCTCGCTCCCATCGTGGACGGGGCAGTGAAACACGCTCGCAGCTTGTTGCCGTCCATGATGTACTTGGTATTGAAGGGGAACGCGCTGCCGTCGGTCTTCGCCGCCGTGAACTTGTATTGGGTCCAGTTCTGTCTGGACACACTGCCGTCATCATGAACGGTCTCCTGCGTCTTCTGCTCTTTGGTCACCGCGCCTACCTTCAGCAACAGGCGCGGGAATATCTTCTCAAAGACTACAGCTATCTCCACAAGCTTCGTGTAGTGGTTCAAACCCGAGGATTGGACATACCTGTTGGATGTGCCAAGGTGAAGGCGGCGCTCGCCCAATTTGCTCAATACCCCACCGTCAAGGTCTGGGGTATAGTAGGAATAGGGCACCTGCATCAGGTCAAGCCACTTCGGTGGAATAGTGAACTCTTCGTCAACGTCAAAGCCGTCACTGTAGATGTATGTGTTATTACTACGCTTGATCTGGCCGATATAGCTGTAGTCTGCCTCACCCTTGACACGATGGTAAGGATTCAGCACAGCCTGATAGGTTGTGTCCTCCCACTCAATCTCCAGTCGCTTGCCGGCAGTGGCTGCAGTGCCCTTCGCCGTCATCGAGGGTGAACAGGACAACGCATAAGTGCCGCCGATGACCTGGCTGCTGTTGGCCGTGGCTGTTACTTTAATTTCTATCTGTTTGCGCTCCGACACCTGATATGTCGGGTAGGTGATGTTGAACCGGCAGATCCACACCCGCACGGTATCGTCAAGGGTCTCTGTGCTGTAGGCGGTTACGGTCTGAGTGCCCACAGTCACGTTCCCGATCATCGCCTTGAAGGTGATCGACTGCGGGTAGGTGCTGCTGCCGCTCAACCTCAGCGAAAGGTCAATCAGCCCGGAAATATGGTATGTGTCTGGCGATACCGCGTTACTCTTGATCGTCGCATTCAAGGGGTTCACATTGTCTATGATGGAGCTCCACGTGCTCATGCTGTTCTCTACCAGGGTGCTTGAGCCGTCCACCTCGTCCGGTATCATGTCCAGCGACAACTCGCGGTGAGTGTCACGGCAAACAAAGGAGGATGCCCCGGACGGCTTCACGGCATCATCGACCGTAAATACGAGGTGCTTGTCGTAGTCCTCGGGGATATTTTCTGTGCCACCGTAGGCGTAGATGCGGTTCGCATACGTCTGTTGGTCTCGGCTCACATCCATCTTCTCCACCGTGTCACCCACGATGAAATCGAGGGGCGTGTTGCTCAATTCGCATTTACCGAAGTGGATAACGTTACTGTGCTCCACACCGTTCACCGTTACAGCATCGCCTTCTGTCACCCACCACTCGCATTCCCATTGCTCGGCAATCTTGTTCAATGCGGCAATCATCTTGATGCCGTCATACAACACACACTTGACCTCATCGGCCTTCTCTGCACTCGAGTGGATGGCCACGATATAGTCCAACCCGGGATAGATGCCCTTCAGGTTGCACAGCAGCTGCTGGGCATGGACCTGGAGCCTGTCGGTCAACTTCCATTTGGCCTCCTTGCGGGTAAACACGCCTTCATCGCTCGATGCGACAATATACGTGGTGTTGCCCGATATGGTGGTCACAACGGCATTCGAGGAGGGCGCATTGACGATGGTGAGCGTGTGAAGCAGGTTCTTCCATTCCATGTAGCTCTTCTCAAACTTCAGCGAGTAGCCAAAACCGCCGGTCGTCGGGTCATATTTGGGCATCTGATCTTCGGTCAGCAGGAAGCGGCCAAAGATCTCGTCATCGAAATAATCGCCGATGGCGAAGTGGACAGCATCGCCCAGCGTGAACTCCAGCTGGATGTAGTCCTCCTGCATCAGCATGAAGCAGCGGCGCGAGCGGGTAGTGATGGGCACAGTGGCGACGGTGACATCCGATGCGTTGAACATGTCAAGGCTCGCACCGCCCTTGCGCCTGATCGTGATCGTGGCATGTGACCGTTGGCTTATTCCTATCATGATTCCTCCTCATTAGGGTTTGAACTGGTAAGCGTCAGCGTCGGGGCAGTGCCCAGGCCAAGCGTCGGATAACGCTCTATGAAGCGCACGGCAAACTTGCCCAGCGTGCCATTGTAGGCGGCAAACTGGGTGCAGGACAGATATTGCAGCCTGAACCTCAATTGCTGGCCATATATCGTGAAGGTGAGTATCACGCCCTCGGGGACGTTGTTCAATGCAGCGATGAACGCCCGTAGTTTAGTCACAAAGTCCTCAAACGTGGATGCAATCAGGTGCATCTCAAGCGTGAGCTCCCGGGAGGCAAAGTGCGTGTCGGCCCAGATGTCAACACGCTTGCCGTCCTCAAGGCGCGACTCGTTGCTGATACGCTCCTTTAGGGCGGGCGGAGTGAGCAATGCCGACAATGCCCCGTCGCTCAGGGAAATGCCGTACTCTGTTTTCAGATCATGCGTCCCGTCCCAGTTGAATATCGTGCAGGTTCCTCTCGGCATAGCATTACAATGTTTTGATCTTGTCAGCAATAGTGTTGATCGCGTCGCCATACTGGGCGGCGATACGCGTATATCTCGCGATGTCCTCCAGGTGGCCATTACCGATCAGCAGCAGGTTGCGCATCTCGTTCAGGGCAGTGCCGCTCGCGTTGGCCACAACCGACAGGCCCTGCAGGGCCGTCACAGCGGCGGTCAGCGACTGGTTCTCGCGCTCCATCCCGATCTGTAGGGCTGTCAACCTCCCGTTCAGCTCGTCACCCTGCTCCTGCGTGAACGAGGATACGGCTCCGTATGCTCCGCTGCCCTCGCCCGTGCTGCCCCAGCCGAACTGGTCGCGCAGCATCTCGCGGTCCTTCAGTGCCTGCTGGGTGATTTCGTCCCATTCGCGGCGCAGCGCGTCTTGCTCGGCCTTGTCGATGCCGTCGGTCTCAGCGGCTTTCCTGAAATTCTCATACCACTTCTCGATCATCGGCTTGTACTGGTCAGCAACCAGGGCACCGATAATCGCCTCACGCAGGTAGTCCTCAAAGTTGTCGGCAAAGTCCGCACTATTGCTGTCAAGGTCCGACAACATCGACTTGAAGTCCTCCTCCACGCTGTCAAGCGACACACCGGTCAACTTCTCGGCATAAGCCTCTGCGGCCTCCTCAAGCTCGCGCCAGTAACCGATGTAGTCGTCCATGTATTGCGCTGCGTCCTGGTAGCCTTCATCAGCCAGCTGCTTGATGTGGGCATACACGTCGGGGGCATCCTTCGCCACCTTGTGCATCTGCTCGCTCGTCAGCGTCCAGAACTCGCTCGCACTCGTCACGCTCTTGCCTACGATCTGGGAGATGCGCTGCCACTCGCTGGAGTTCACGCCTTCATTGATCTTGTGGTTCGACGAACCCTTGCCGCCGATGCCCAGAAAGCCGTTATTATACGCCGCGCCCATCCGCCGCAGCTGCTCTTGAGTGTTCGCCTCTGACTGTGCCAGGTTCGCCTGCATCTGCTTGTAAACCTGCTCCGCATCCGAGAAGGAGGCTTCACCCAGCTCATCGGTCAGTGCCTCCACACTGTAGCGCAGCGCCTCGTTGCTCTCGGTCAACCGCTCCATGTCCTCGGCAAGGGTCTTGTCACTGTCGCCCATCCCGGCAATGCCCCATGAGCCCAGAGCCTGCCCCAATGAGCCAACGCTGCTCAACACGCCGTTCATCGCTCCCATGACGTTACCGTCCTGCAGGGCACTGAAGGCATCGCTCATCGACTGGGCAGCATCAGCAAAATCACCGAAGCCCTTGCCAAAGGCGGAATCACTCAAGCCAAGGGTATCAATAAGGTCAACAGTGGACTGGATATTCGCATTCACCTTCTGTGCAATCTCGTTGATAGCAGCAATCGCACTGGTCAGCGTCTTCTGGGCCTTCTCTGTCTTGATGACGGCATCAGCCTGAGCTCTGTTGTACTCCTCGGTAGTCGCGTTCAGGTCATGCTCAGCATCAGCAAGGTTGCCAAACAAACGTGTAAGGGTCTTGTATATTTCTGTGTCGGGCGTGAACTTGCTCAGGATCTCCTGAGCATTCTCCACCTTGATGTCACTGGCATCGATCTTGAAGTTCAATGCTGCCTGGATCGTCGTTTTCGCGCTGTTCAGCCTCTGCTCGGCCTCCGCCTGCAGTCTGCCCAAGTCTGCAGCGCGCTGCTGCGCTTCAGCAGCCTCTTCCTCCAGACGCTTTCTTTTCTCAAGTTCGGGAATCGTTAGACCCAGCACATTTTTCCACTCGGTCTGCTTGGCGACAATGGCCTCCTCGATCTTGCCGATCTGCTCAACCACCGTCTTATAGTCGGTCGCGCTCAGCGTCCCTCCCTTCAGCGTCTCCTGCAGCTGACCCTTCAGCACGCTTAGGTGCTCCAGCGACACGCCATCCAGGTCACTGAACACCGCCTCCCAGTTAATCGACTTCTTGAACTCTTCAAAATCAAGTGAACGGTACGCATCACGCTCGGCAGCGCGCAGCGACAACCGCTCGCCCTCGGTCGCTGCCGCAGCGATCTTCTTGGAATACTCCTCGGCAATCGCCAAGCGCTGCTGCTGGTACGTACCATATTCACGCAAAAACGAAGTCAACGCAGCCGCCTCATTGTCCTGGATCTCTTTCAATGAGTTTGCATATACCTGGTTGGCGGCAGCGACCCGTTTCTTTAGAGCGTTATTCTCTTCATCGGTGTATGCTTCATTGCTGGCCGCTCTCTTGTATTCTTCACTTTCGTAGAACTTCTTGCCCTCGTTTTTCTTCTGGGCATCCCAGAGCTTTTTGGCTTCGTCGATCCTCTGTTGACGCAGGTCCTCATACCACCGCGTGACAGAGGTGATTTCCTTATCACGGGCAAGTTTTATCTCAGCAAGGGTCTTTTGGGTACCTTGGCGCATGGCACGGATTTCAGCCTCACGCACCTCCAGCTCCAAATCTGCAGACTTGCGTCCCTGCTCGGTCATCTGATGAAGGTGGATCTCCGCAATCTTGTCATATTCATCGGCTTGCTCCTTGGCAATACGCGCCCGGTCTCGGGCAGCCTTCTCAGCGGCACGCTGCTGCTTTGCAAGTTCTTTGGGATCGGTGTAAGACGGTGGCGTTATCGGATCTTCATTCTCTTCCTTGAAGTCCTTATCAATATTGTACATATCTTTGTACAATTTTACCGTCTTTTCAAATCCTTCATTCGCTTGGCGGGCTTCTCGGGCAAAGTCCTGCAGGTTCTTTCGGAATGAGAAATAGCCACCTGTTGTACCTGTATCCCAGAATGTCGTATTACGGATTTCATTCGCAGCTTGCTGCGACATTTTCTTGCCAAGTGTCACATAGTCAAAGAAAGATTTGTACAGCTCTTTGCCTTTACTCTCACCATATTTAGCAATTAGTTCCTTGTACGCTTTATCCAATGAAGCTTGCACCACCTTATCAGCAGCATCGGCTTGGCGGTCAACAAAAGATTTTAATTGACGTGCGGCTATTGATTGTCTGATTGCACTGGTCAATTTATCATACATTTTGGTGAGATCCCCAACTTTCGCCCATTCTTGTTCTAATCCTGCAAAATATTGGCTATACTGGTCAATAATCTGCTGCTTATATTTTTTGTAGTCTTCAGTGCCTTCACCCGCTTCAATCATTTTGCGGTACAGATCATCGAGTTTTCGGACTTCAGCTGCGGTTTCTGCCTCAACGCTATTGCTGGCCTCATCAAGCCTTTCTTGCGCCTTTTCTAATTGATCTGTGGCAGTCGCAGCTGCGACAATGGCCGAAACAAGGGCAGACAAAGCGACCGCTGCTGCAACGTATGGATTGGCAAGCATAGACTTGTTAAGTGCATCCTGGGCAACCTTGAGAATTGATGTCTTTGCAGCAGCTGCTGCTGCCGCTATACCATGAGCCTGCTCTACCGCTGTGACCGTAATCACGGCAGTCTTATATACACCATAATTGGCAATGAGGAAACCTATAGCCTTTGCGACAGCCTCGTAGTTCTCGACCAGTTTGGTCACACCGCTGATTGCACCGGTGATAATGCCTTCACTCTTTGTTCCGACCTCGTTGAATGCTGCATCCACTGCATCACTGAGCATCGACAACTGGCCCTCAATGGTTTTGGCGGCATTCTCGCTCATATTAAAGAACTTTCCGCCGGCACTGGTGGCGTCGATAAACGCTTGCTGAACCTGTTGGGCTGAAATCTTGCCCTTGCTCATCTCGTCTTTGAGCTGGGCGATAGATTTGCCTGTTTTCTCAGAGATTGTTGCCAGCGGATTAAATCCGGCATTGATCATCTGGAGCAGATCCTGACCCATGAGTTTGCCAGTCGCTGACATTTGCGAAAAGGCCAAAGCAAGGGAATTGAATTTGTCGCTCTCGCCCATCGACACGTCCCCAATCGCCTTGATAAACTGAGGGACTTTATTAGCTTCGACGTTGAACGACAGCATCGTCTGTGTCGCCTTGGTGATGTCACTGAACTCCAAGGGTGAGATTTTGGCATATTCGCGCACCTGGGACATCAGCTCGTCAGCCTTCTCCTTGCTGCCAAGCATCGTCCGGATAGCGGTGTCCGCCTTCTGGAACTCACCTCGCACGCGCACCATGTCTCCAATCAGCTGCTTGAACACAGCAGCACCGCCAAAGGCAGCAAGGTACTTGCCCATGGAACTGCCCATCGACTTGCCGATGCCGTCAAACTCGCGCTGCATCTTCCCGCCCTCGACCTTGACCTCATCGGTGATGCGCCTCACCTGGGCCTTCACCTCTTCACTGCCTCGCTTGAATGCACTCGAGTCAAGCGACACGATAAATCTTACCTCGCCCATAATGATAACCTCCTCACGACCAGTTCGCGCTCAAGATCCTACTCATATTCGCTCGATCATCGCCGCTCAATACCTCGCCCCCCAGTAGGCGAGACGGCATGCGGTTACGCTCATCTTCACTCAAGTAAACACTCACCGCATGGTCCCACGACAGCAACCGCAGCACGCCCAGCGACACACCCCAAACAGCCTCTTCATACGTCCAGCCATAACGCTCCAAAACAGGGTCCACCAACGTGCCCAGCAGAGTCTTGCCGCCAAACGTCACCATCGACGTACCCTTGAGACGAAGCACCTCCTCCAGACGCTCACGCTCCGACATGATGCCGCTACCTGCAGCAAACGCGCTCTCGTCACTCTCAGCAAGCATCTCCACCAGCAGTGACACAGCATCAGCACCATCCAGCTCCCTGTACAGCAGCTCTGCACGACGATCAACCAGTGACGCGTCCATCGCCTCAGCACGGCCAGCGCACGTCAACAAGCCAAGCAAGCGGCACAGCTGCAGACCGTCTCGAGCATACGCCACCGTCAGCTCCAACAGCATGTCAACGCCTTTCGACACGTCAACGCCCAATCGAGACATGCCGCCACGCAGCATCAGCATCACACCAAGCGACGGCGGGTACAGCGTCAGCAACTCGCCTCCCACCTCAATCTGGTGACGGCGCTCAAGCAGCAGGTCTATGCCTCTCTCATCTTCCATCAGCATTACTCCAGGTAAACATTAGAGACCGTGGAGCGGCAACTTCACGACACCGCCCCACTTCTCTCGATCAGCATTTAACCCTCCTCAACGGGAGTCAGCGTCGGAACGTTCGACGCATCAATGGTAACAATGCCCCACTTCACGCTGTCTCCGCTTTCAGGCTTCAACGCGGCAAACGTGTATTCCCACATCGCACCTTCCTTCGCCGTGTACACGTCCTTAACGCTCACACGGCTCTTGTCGATCTGGAAACCATAGCAATCCGCATCCTCAGGCTGCAACGCTACCTTGTAGTTGTGAACCACAACTCCGTCACTCGCCGGAATCGGCATCACACGATTCTTCGTCTTGCGGATGCGCAGCACAAGCTTGTACTTGCTGCGCTTCACATACACGTCCTCCAGCTCGCCACCCTCAACAGGGGCCTCAACGGTCTCGCCCTCCTCAGTCTGAATCTCGGTGCTGTCCTGAACAGGAGTCGGCAGCTTCTTCCACCCGGCATTAGTTGCTTCCAGGTCTTGTACAACAATTGTGGGTTTCCCCCAGTTCACATTCATGTTTCTCTCTTTTTTTGATGGTTCAACTTACGATATTTGTTCGCTTGATCCGGCCCATTAACAGGCCTATTATAATACCGATGAAAAGCCATTTCAACGCCGTTTTAATCCCGTTGGGAGGCTTCTCTTTAACCTCCTCACGCTGCTCGCGGTACAGCCGGTAACCGGCTTCGGACAACGCGTCAATGGCACGGCGCTGTTTCGCAATGGTCTCTTCATAGCGTTCGCACTGCAGCTGCAGGCTGTCACACGTGGCCTCCACGACTATCACCTCCGGCTTGCCTGCGGTGCCAGCCTGGCGCTGCACTTTCACGTTAGCCTGTCCACTGCGGCCTGTCCAGCTTGCGCCCTGAGGGGTCGATAGCAGGCTGTCAGCAGCTATCATCAGCTTCACCCGGCTCTCCGGGACGCTCACCGGCTCCAGGCGCTTGATGGTCACGCACTCGACGCTGTCCGCCAGGCGGAAGGCGTGGGCCTGCCCCACCTCGACCGTCTGGCTTGCGTTGCTCGTCTTTCGACTGCTCGCGCATCCGGCGCAACACAGGACAATCAGCACTATACTTGCAACTGTTCGCATCATCGATCGCTTTGCGCAATCGCGCCATCTCGCGCTTCGTCGCGCTGAGGTCTCTTCTCGTCGCATTCAGTTCCTGTTTAAGCGGTTCAACGATATTTTCAACAAGGATACGGGTGGCCTGCTCAGTGTTGGTTATGTTCACAGTGTCGGCTTCGGCACGCGCCTTGCGGGCCTGGCTGCGCCAGGTCAGCAGGAACGTCAGCAACCCCACCAGGCCGCTGCTCAATGCCATATTCAACACGTCATTCCAGTCCATATCTCTTGATCGTTATTTCTGATTGATGCCGATTTCCTTGAGCCATTTCGGTACGTCAAAGCTCGGGCAATCCTTGGCGGCAAGCTGGTTGTGGCCCACGATCTTCACCTTCGGGTGGCGACGGTGGAAGTCCAGCACATAGCGTTTCAAGGCTTCGCGCTGCGCTGCCGTCCGGGTGTCTTTGGCAGGGAGTCTGTCGTTTGGAACACCGGGGATGTTCTTCAAGCCGCCCACATACACCACATGGCGGCTCACGGCATTAAAGCCCTTCGCGCCGTTGGTGATCTCCCATGGATCAACCCAAGCGTCCTCGTTGTTGTTCACCAAGCGCTCAACACGTCCATCCAGATGGATCATGTCGGTATAGCCCACCTGCTTCCACCCCCGCCCCCTGGGCTTGGGGTCAGTATGCCAGTGACGAATCTCACTGGAACTGACCTCACGCCCTTCGGGAGTGGCGGTGCAATGAAGCACAAGGTATTTCAGCTCTTTTCTCATTCTCTTTAAGCGCCAGCCTGGTAGCCGCTGCACATCACCACGCCGGCATCAGCCTTCTTGGGCATACAGATGAAGTAGTGGCGGAAGTTGATCTTGTTGCGCTGGTACTCGGGATCGGTCTCGGCAGGGCTGTAGTACATCTTGGTCGAGCCTGTGGCCTTGAACACACGCGGGGTGTAGAAGGCAAACGAGCACTGGAACTCACCTGCACTGGCGGTCGTTCCCAAATCCTTCTTCTTACCAGCAGTCGTATAAAGAGGGTTATTCGCGAACTCGTAGATGTCAAAGCCGTACTGGCGGCCCACCGTGCCGTCGGTGCGGTTGATGTTATACTGTTCCTTGAAGGCCTGGCTCGTCTCCAGCAGGTCGTTCACGTGGTCACTGCACAGTACCAGGCGACGGTTTTCTGCCGGAACATTCAGCCCGTCCATGGCGCGCTTCATGTTGATCACGTCCTGCATTGTCAGCTTCAGGCGACCAGTGACGGCATCACGCTCGCCGGTAGTGGTGAGCACTGGGGTCTTCGCTGTGTGTTGAGCCGCACACAGGGCATGGGCGGCCTTGGCAAACTTCGAGTCATTGATCGCGTTGCCGTGGCTCTCCTTCACCCTCGTCATCTTGTCATAGCTCAGGGCATACAGCTCATCGTCAGTCACGGGGGTCACCTTCGTCTGGAACTTGTCCAGGCTGATGGTGATGTCCGCGTCATTCAAGACCTGCAGCGGGATGGGATACGTCGTGTTGTTCACCAGCACGTCAGGATCAACGCCCACGTCAACCAGGTGGATCACGTCATTATTAACCAGGCTTGAAGCGTCGGGAATCCCAGCAAGCCACGTGGCCTCAAGTCCACGGCGCAGGTATTTCACAAGTTCACCGGTCCACACCTCAGTCAACACACCGGCACGGGCCACGCCCACGGGCATGACGTTCAACGCGCTGCCCACCGCAGCAATCACATTGGCGCCAATGGCACCGGCCATCGGGTCGAAACCTACCGTATGGCCCACAGTTGCGCCCATCACGCTGTTAAACACAAGCGATGTCAGGGCAAGAAACAACATCTTCAGTTTCATGTTTTCAATATTCTTTAAGGGTTTGACTTAATCTTCAATCGTGCATTCAATGCCGTACTCGGCCTTGTACAGGCGCTTGTACTCATCGGGCTGCTCCTTGCGCAGCTCCATGATCTTGTCCGCGGGAACATCGCTCAACTTTTGCCAGGCACTGCCCGTAGGGGCTCCGCCCTGGTGACCGATCACCTGGCTCAGCTTCACCTGCGGCGTCATTGCGCCAAAGGTCGCATTCAGGCTCTCCAGGCCCACCTGCTTGCCCAGATTCACAAAATGGGACTTCATGTCGGGCGAGATCTTCTTCTCGGCGATGGCTCCGTCAACGGCAGCCTCGATGCGCGACAGCTTCAACTCGCCATTCTCCTTGGCCAGTTCTGCGCGCTCATCGGCAGCGGTCTTCAGTTCATTGATCTTGGCCTTGATGGCCTCATCACTTGCGTCTGCCTGCAGTCCAAGCAGCAGGGCAATCTCTTTCTTGTCCATGTCTTCTTCTTGATTTTTATGTTGGTTTAACATTGGCAGGGGGCTTTCACCGCCCATGCCCATCTCTAATCGCTGGCCGTCCTTGATCAGCACGATGGCGTCATCGTTGGCGCCGATGTCAACAAGGCTCACCTCAATCAGCTTGCTCTTGGTAACGGTCGGGCGAGTCTGACCCTCGACCAGGTATTCCTTGTCATCGCTCAGCTCGATGATCTCCAGGCCGGCACTCACCATCTTCAGGCTGCCGAACTCCCACTGCTTCTTGCAGCGCTGGCTCAGCTCGGTGGCCTCGTCAAACATCAGTTCGCCGGTCACTTCGTCGCCCTCCACTTTCAGGTCTTTCACATAGCCTATCACCTGGCCGCGCTCGTGCATGTACAGCAGCACGGGGTTGCGCTCATACTGAGACAAGTCCATCCCGGCAGTCAGCACCCGCGTTTTGTAGCTGTTCAGGCGCTCATTGGTAATCCTTACTCTTTTGGTTTTTGACATCGTCTTTTCGGTTTTCTTCTGTCGCGATTGCATCGCGACTATGTGATTAAAAGCAATGCAAAGTTGCGCCTTTCAACCCAACTGGACAAATAAGTGTGAAGCCCTTGCACGCTTCCGTGCAACCACTGCACGCTTCTTTGCCATGCTCACGTTTTTCGGCCAATTTTGCACCGTTATTCACATTTTATTTTTTGCAAAAAATGAAGAAATCCGAATTAGAAAACAAAAAATCGCTCGGGCGTTCCCTCTACCTCTCCGGCATGGAACTCACCGAGATCTCCGAGCGACTCAACATCAGCCGCCAGACTATATCCAAGTGGGCCAATACAGAGGGATGGAAGGAGACACGTGCCGCCAAGAACATTACCCGACAGGAACTGGTCAACAAGTTGCTGCTTACCATCGACCGCCTCATCACCTCGGTGAACGAGTCCGAGGATCCGACGCTCATCGCCGGTCTGGGCGACCGCCTGGCCAAACTATCATCTGTCATTGAGAAGCTCGACAAGAAGGCCAACGTGGTCGATGCCATCGAGGTCTTCATGGCCTTCAACAGGTGGATCCAGGACAAGGCCTCGAATGATCCCGAAATCACGCCGGCACTCATCAAGGCCATCAACAAGTACCAGAACGAATTCCTCATGGAGAAGATGTCTCCCAATTCCGAGCTCTGATCATGGCTAAGGTAACGGGACTAAAAGAACTCCAGGAGGAGTGGAAAGAGCATTGCCGGCAGATCCAGAGCCTGACCGACACGTCAAGCCTTCTGCGTGAGAACGCCACACAGCGCGAGCAACGCATTAAAAGGCTCCAGCGTGACTATGCCGCTTTCTGTGAATACTACTTCCCCCATTTCCTCACCCTGCGTGACAAGGTGACTGGAGAGCCCATACGCACCATTCACAACGCCCCGTTCCACAACCAGGCTGCCGCAAAGGTCAAGAACACACCCAACCTCAAGGCGGTGTTCAAGTGGCCTCGCGGTCACGCCAAGTCCACCCACTTCGACATTTTCATGCCACTCTGGTTGATGTTCCAACCGAAGCGGCTCATCAACTTCATGGTGATTGTCGGCAAGTCTGAGGACAGTGCCGACCGCCTGCTTGGCGACATCCAGGCCGAGCTGCAGTACAACAAACGTATCATTGCAGACTATGGCCAACAGATGTCGCTCGGCAACTGGACGGAGGGCGAGTTCACCACCAAGGACGGGGTGTATTTCCTGGCTTGCGGACGTGGGCAGTCGCCACGTGGACTTCGCAAACGCGAATCCCGCCCTGACTATATCGTCATCGACGACCTCGACGACGACGAGCTCTGCCGCAACGAGCGACGCGTCCGGGAACTCACGGACTGGGTAAAGGAGGCTCTCTTTGGTGCCCTTGATGTGGGACGTGGCCGTTTCCTGATGGTGGGCAATCTCATCAGCAAGACTTCTGTACTGGCTAACATTTGCGCCACAAAGGGCGTGCATGTATCGACGGTCTATGCTGTTGACAGCGAGGGCAACCCCGTCTGGAAAGAAAAATGGACCAAACAGGAGGCTCAGGAATATGCCGATTTCGTTGGCTTCCGCGCCTGGAACAAGGAGATGATGCACAACCCCATCGTGGAAGGAACTGTATTCCGGCAGCAGTGGATCAGGTGGGCCAAGCGACCGGCATGGAAGAGATTCTCGGAGTTTGTCCTGTACATTGACCCATCATGGAAAAGCAAGAAGACCAACGACACCAAGGCTGCCAAACTTTGGGGCAAACAAGGGACCAACCTCTGGCACCTCCGCGCTTTTGTGCGCAAGGCCTCGTTAGCGGAACTCGTCCGCTGGTGCTACGACCTCTACGAATGGAGCATGGACATCGGCATAGCCATTAACTTCGCGATGGAAGCGTCCTTCATGCAGGACATACTTCTCGACGAGTTCACCACCGAGGGCAACCTGCGTGGATACCAACTCCCCATCACGGGCGATACGCGCAAGAAGCCGGACAAGTTCCAGCGCATCGAGGCCATCAGCCCTCTCTGGGAGCGCGGCTTCGTGTTCTACGACCAGGCACAGAAGGATGACCCCGACATGCAGGCCGGACTCGACCAACTGCTGGCCTTCGAGAAGGGCATGTCAGGTAACGACGACGCACCAGATGCCGATGAGGGAGCAATCTGGTTGCTCCAGCGCAATACGAGACAAGCAAATTTCAAACCCAGGTTCGGCAGACGCCCGACCTCAAAAAACCAATGGTGACAAAATGAAAACAATCAAGCAACTCATTTTCGCCTTCCGCTACAAGCGGGCTGTCCGCCAGGCGAACAGGTTAGCCCAGGAGACAGGGCTGCGTTACTACGTCCTCTCGATGGGAGGCTCACTCAAGGTCGTGCCCAAGCAGACCATCAAACAACTCGTCCAGCAGCACCGCTTCCGCAAGGGAACCAAGGTCAAGGACATCGAGAAAATCGCTTTACACATCACCAAATAGACATCGATATGTTTATCAACGACGAGGACTACAGCGTGGTTATCGGGGAGCAGGCCTTGAAGGTTATATCTCAAGTCAGTGACGACAACCGCGCCAATGCCGAGGATGAGGCCATCGAGGAAATATCCTCTTACCTCCGGCCAAAATACGACACCAGCGCACTGTTCAGTGCCGAGGGCAACGAGCGCAACAGGCTCATCGTCATGTATGCCTGCGACATCGCGCTTTACCACATGTCGGCATCGCTCCCCCAGAAGATGGGAACCGAGATACGCAAGGAGCGCTACGAACGGGCCATCAAGTGGCTGGAGGGGGTCCAGGCCGGCAAGATCGTGCCGGAATTGCCCGTCGCCACCGACGAGGAGGGCAACCCAGTAGGCTTCCCCATGGTTTACGGATGCCAGAAGAAATTGAGACACAACTGGTAATTGACACATCACATCATGAGTAAGAAAAAGAATAACGGCAAGCAGGTGGTCGAGACACCTTTCGGTTCCTTCCGCCTGGCTAAGAAAGATGCCACGCGCTTCAAGAAGACGGTCATGCAGCTCCAGCGCACCACCGACTCGCTCATCAGGCGAGACATCGGGGACTGGCGCAATGCCTGGCAGATGGCCATCAACGTGGATTATCCCAACAGGCAGCCTCTGTATGACATCTATCGCGACGTTGCTGTGGATCTGCATCTATCCGGATGCATACAGCAGCGCGAGGGCTTTGTCATGGCGCGGTCGTTCAAGCTGGTCAATGAATCAGGCGACGAGGATGAAGAGGCGTTGACCTTTTTCGACGCTGCCTGGTTCAAGAATCTCATCAGGCTCGCACTGGATGCTAACTATTGGGGGCACTCGCTCATCGAGCTTGGCAACATCATCACGACAGAGGACGGAAAACCGGCCTACGATGGGGTAACGCTCATACCTCGCAAGCATGTCATTCCTGAATTCGGGCGTGTCATTACCGACCTGGGACAGGACTGGACAACAGGCATCGACTACCGTCAGCCACCTTTCAGTGACTGGCTCATCGAGGTGGGACGGCCCAATAACCTGGGACTCTACCTCAAGGCTGCCACACAGACGATCCCCAAGAAGAATGCGTTGGCATTCTGGGACACGTTTGCCGAGATCTTCGGGATGCCCATGCGCATCGCCAGGACCACAACACGCGACGACAAGGAGTTGAAGCGCATGGAGAAGATGATGTCCGACATGGGTACCGAGGGTTGGGGCATCTTCCAGCAGGGCACCGAGATCGAGGTGGTCGAGTCTTCCAGGGGTGACGCGTTCAATGTCTATGACCGACGCATCGAGAGGGCCAACAGCGAGCTCTCCAAGCTCATCATCGGACAGACCATGACCATCGAGGACGGCAGCTCGCTCAGCCAGTCCGAAACCCACCTCGAGGTATTCCAGAATATCATCGAGGCCGACTGTGACAGCATCCGTGATATCGTCAATGACCAGCTCATCCCGCACATGATACGCCACGGCTTTCCTCTCAAAGGGCTGCGCTTTGAGTGGGACTACTCGGTGGACTATTCACCCGAGCAGCAGGTGGCCTACGAGACCATGGTGCTCAACAACTATGAGGTGGACCCGTCCTATTTCGAGGATAAATATGGTATGCCGGTAGGTGAGCGCCGCAACAATGCCACTAATCCGCCCACAGAGCCGACACATGGCGATGAAGAGCCGGCAGGTGAGGAAACACCCACTGGTGAACAAAATAGCCGACAGGCGGCGAATGTGCGCCCTTTTTTCGACTGAGCCCCGCCGATTACGCGGGGCTGCACCAGCGTTATGCCGAAATATTGGGATGTCAAGTGGGCGGCGGCTTAACCGACGTCGCCCTCGCTCGTGAGGATCTCGAGCAGGAGATCCGTGACCAGGTGCACCAGGCATTCGAGGGCATGATGCACGCGCTCTATCGTCAAGATGGGGCCATGCTCCAGGTCGAGATCATCCAGGAACCCGAGGTGACCGACTTCATTTCCACACATGCCGGGGTACTCAACCAGGCCATGCAACGGGCACCGCTATCCGATGCCATGCGCCATCGCCTGGAGCGCTCCAATTTCATATTCTCGGGATTTAAGACCTACCACGAACTTAACGAGGCATTCTTTTCACTCATCGACGAGAATGGTGAGCGAAAGCCGTTTGAACGCTTTTTGAATGACGTTCTGGCCATCGACAGCACCTACAACCGCAACTACCTGCGTGCCGAGTACAACTTCGTCAACGCCTCGGCCGACATGGCTGCCAAGTGGGAGCAGATTGAGGCGGACGGCGACCGATATAATCTCCAGTACCGCACACAGCACGATGACAAGGTGAGACCGGAACACGCGGCCCTCGATGGGATCACGCTGCCGCCCAGCGACCCGTTCTGGGAGTCCTACTACCCGCCCAATGGCTGGAACTGCCGCTGCACAGTGGCCCAGGTCCGCAAGTCCAAATACCCGACCACTGATCCAGAGGAGGCCCGTGCCCGGGGCGAAGAAGCCCTGCAAAAGGACACGCGTGGCATCTTCCGCTTCAACTCCGGCAAGCAAGGCAAGACCTTCCCAGACTACAACCCCTACACCATCAGCCGATGCCGCGACTGCGACATCGCCCAGGGAAAAGTCAACCTGGCATACATTCCCGACAACGAATTGTGTAACGCTTGCCTGGTTATTCGACAAATTGAACAACAGCAGTGCAGACCAACAGATGAACAAAAACGCGAAATACGGGATGCTGCTTTCACTTGGGCCGATCGACATCTTGACACGGTCCAACTTTCCACAGGTCCAGCAAAGCGCACCGTTATCGTGAACATCGACACTGGTGACCACCTGCTCGTAGGTAAAAAGTTCTTTACAGAAACTTATGCAAAAGCACATAATAGCCGAAAACTTGCGGAAACAATGAGACTGGTAACCGAATTTGGAGAATGGTTACCTAATGCTATCTATACAGGAGCAGAAGAAGGTCGTCATCATGATTATCAGTTCAAAGTCTATGAGGCGACCTATCAAGGTGTGAGAATTGTGTGCAAAGTCAAAGATTTGCCAGAGGGCTTATTTGTTTACACTATGAGGGTCTATCATTAGACAACAAAAAAAGGATTACCCTGGCCTCCCCGGAATTCAGCTTAAGCTGCCGGTTGAAGGTGGACTAATCCCGCAACAAAAGTAATACTTATTTTTGAATTAGCAACCATCATGGACAAAAAAAATAAAAAACGCTATTGCATCGACGAGAAAATCAACAGGCAAGTGCGCCGTGCCAGGATAAGGACAAAGACAGGCATCATCCTTTTCCTGTCAACGACCCTTATTGCTGCCGTCTGCCTCCTCGTATTCATCATCAGCGGCATTTTCCACATCACACAATAAAGACTGACAGCCATGGCATCATTATTTCAAGATTACGACGAATTTGTTGAGAAGTTCAAACCGAAAAAGACCACCGACGATTGCTATACCCCCAAAGCGGTCTATGATGTCGTGCTCGAGTACGTCAATGGCATCACTCCGCTTGATGGGCGACACATCGTCCGCCCTTTCTGGCCAGGTGCCGACTTCACTGAGTGCGATTATCCAGACGGCTGCATTGTCATTGATAACCCTCCGTTCTCAATATACAGCAAAATCGTGCGCTGGTTCCTTGAGCATAGTATAGACTTCTTTATCTTCGCGCCGGGACTCACCCAGCGCGTCGCTGGTGCGGATGTGTGCTATGTGGCCACGATGGCAGACGTCACCTATGACAATGGTGCACTGGTGCGCACCTCATTCACCACTAACATCATTAAAGACTATCGCTTGATGACTGCGCCCAAGTTGGCCGAAGACATCCGCAAGGCATCAAAAAAGCCGACACGAGGCCAGCCTATCATATATGAATATCCCGACAACCTTATAACTCTTGCGCTCCTGGGCAAACTCAACCAGCGAGGCATCAACTTCTCAGTGCGTAAAGACGAGTGCGCAGAGGTGACCAATATCGATGCACTCCGCCGTGTCAAGAGATCATTATTTGGTGGCGGTTTCTTGCTGAGTGAACGCGCTGCCGCGGAACGCGCTGCCGCGGAACGCGCTGCCGCGGAACGCGCTGCCGCGGAACGCGCTGCCGCGGAACGCGCTGCCGCGGAACGCGCT
>Ga0310694_10002346_pt1 | contig 19579 bp, 13 predicted proteins | sample 174DNAGHGhighgp2_FD_203884 | JGI IMG/M metagenome (GOLD analysis project Ga0310694, IMG submission 203884) | Sheep rumen microbial communities from Palmerston North, Manawatu-Wanganui, New Zealand - 1742 DNA GHGhigh gp2 (v2) (version 2) | ecosystem: Host-associated > Mammals > Digestive system... | reverse complement strand
TATGCCTGGGTCAACCCCTACCGCTATGCCCACGGTAGCAACATGTGGGGTGATAGCGAACTGGACTATATCCGCACCCACCCCGAGTGGTTGTTGACCACCAGTTATGAGACGGTGCTCAACCCCGGCCTGCCCGAGGTGCGCCAGCGTGTCGTTGACGTTTGCAAGGACATCCTGGTGAAGTATGACGTGGATGGGCTGGTGTTTGATGACTATTTCTACAATCAGGACAATCCGTCGTTCTCTCTCGATGCCGACCTGTATAGCGCCTATAAGGCAGCGGGCGGCACGATGACGCAGGGCGACTGGCGGCGTGAGAACGTCAATCAGATGGTTAAGGACGTCAACGACATGGTCAAGCAGGTCAAGCCGTGGGTGCGTTTTGGCATCGGCCCGGCGGGTGTGGCGTGCAGTAACCCGGCTGTGGCCGACCAGTATGGCGTGGAGCCCAGCCCTGGCAGCGACTGGCAATATAGCCAGATCTACAGCGACCCCATGGCTTGGGTGACACGCGGCACCATCGACTTCCTGGCACCGCAGGTTTATTGGCCCACATGGGGCACTTTTATTCCTGTCACCACCTGGTGGGGCAAGATAGCGGCGCGTTTCAACCGCCACATCTTCATCAGCCAGTGGGTCCCTGATGACACCGATTGGGATTTGGCCGAGTTCGTCAAGCAGGGACGCGTGATGCGCCAGGCCATGGCCGCGGGCGGCAATCCGGGCATGGTTTACTTCCGCTACGGCACGTGGCGCAACAAGAAAGAGGTTATCGACGGCAAGGTGCGCCAGCTGCGCACGTGGCTCAAGGACAGCCTTTACCCGACAATCGCCCTTAATCCCGCTCCGGCATGGCTCAAGCCAGACCAGACTTATACTACGGTAACCAATCTGACATACACCGACGGCACGCTCTCGTGGGACAGCATCCCCAATGTGCGCTATGTCGTTTATGCCATCCCCGACGGGGTGCAGGACAGCGACTTCCACTGCCAGGCGCAGTACATCGATGGCGTGAGTTACTGGGCTTCCTACTCCTTGCCCGCGGCCAAGCGCGAGGGCTACCGCTATGCCGTGTCGATTCTCGACCGCTGGGAGAACGAGTATGCTCCTGTGATGCCTGGTGTGACACCAAGTGAAGCTGCCAAGCCCGTGCTTGTATATCCCGAGGATGGTGCCGAGGTGCCACAACTGTCGTTCCTGCAATGGAGCGGCAACGGGGCCGCCTATGTGGTGCAGGTCTATAGCGACGAGCAGTTGCAGTCGCTTGTGGCTCAGGTCGAGGTGGACTCGACGAGTTGCCCATTGCCCAAGATTCCTGGTCTGACCAGCGGCACTTACTGGTGGCGTGTGGTGGCTCGAGGGCTCAACCAGTGGGACAACGCAAGCGAGTTGCGCAGTTTCACCGTCGGGCAGATGCGCATCATCTCACCGTCTCCCATGGAATCAGATGTGTCCTTGACACCCGTTATCACATGGACGCCTGGCGCGCTTGGCACGTCCTATGTGCTGGAATTGTCAGCCAGCGAAAGAATGACATCGCCCGATACTGTCATGGTTAATCAGCCACAATGGACCGTTCCGAGCTATCAACTGGCTGGCGCCACGACCTATTTTGCTCGTGTGACAGCAACCTATGGCGACGCAACAGTGGTGACACCTGTTACGGCTTTCACGACCGTCGAGGTGATACCGCCCGTTCCAGTGCTCGTCTTCCCCGCCGAGGGTGATACCGTGCTGTACAACGACGATGTCCTGCGCTATGAGCCTGTCGAGGGCGCCATGTCGTTGAGGGTGCAGATCAGCAGCTCGGAATCGTTCCCCACGCGCACGTCCTACAACGGCACGCTCGAGGGCACCTTCCAAACGCCACAACTAGGCACCATCAAGGGCACCGGGAAACTGACCGATGGCAAGACGTACTATGCCCGTGCCCGTTATGCCTATCGCACGCTTGCCGCAGGCACGGCGACACAGTATACCGACTATTGCTCCGTGCGCACTTTTGTCTACCGTGAGGTCGTTGCAGGGGATGTGAACTGTGATGGCGAGATAACCATCAGCGATGTCAATGCCATCATCGGCATCATTCTGGGCTACTCTGCCGATCAACGCACCATCATGCGCGCTGATGTCAATCATGACGGCGAGATAACAGTGGGTGACATCAATATGGTTATCCAGATGATTGTAAATCGTTGAGGTTACCATTATTTCTCGTGGTTCAAGTCATGAGATTGAAAACTTTTGAGTATTTTTGTGGGCAATGAGACGATTTCTATTGTTTTCGGCGGCATTGCTGACGATGAGTACTGCCTTCTCGCGTCTGCCTAATTACCCGCCTGATTATGTATATGTGAGCTTGGACTCGACTAATCTGCCCATCGTGTGGATTAACGTCGGGGGCGCTACTATTAGCCGCACCGACCGCATGACTGCGACAATGAAGATCATCTATAACGGTGAGGGTAGAATCAATTATGCCGATACTGTTGCTCATGCGGGACAACACATTGAGTATGACGGATATATCGCCTTGAGGTATCGTGGCGGCTCGTCATTTGACAATAGTGCCAAGAAACCCTATTCGTTCCGTCCCCTGGATGCCCCTCTTGAGCAAGGTGGCGAGAAGAAGAAGGTGAGTCTGCTGGGAATGGGCAAGGACAACAACTGGGCTCTGCTGGCGCCTTACTCCGACAAGAGCATGATGCGTGACCTGCTGGCCTTTGATATTTCCCGTCCATGGATGGAATATACGCCGCAAGGGCGTTATTGCGAACTCTTTCTCGACGGTACCTACTATGGTGTCTATATCTTGACCGAAGTCGTTTCCAAGGGCAAGTACCGCCTGAACCTTGACGATCCCGGCGAAACAGGCGACGAACTCACCGGCGGCTATCTGATGTCGGTCGAGCGGAATAATGAGCCTTACTATCGGTCAAAATATAGGCCGGTCATGAGCTATGGCAAGGAAATCACCAATCGTTTCATCTATTTCCAGTACAAGTCGCCCGACTATGAGGATATGACCGAGGCCCAGCTGCAGTATATCCAGAACCGTATCGACCAGATGGAGGATGCGCTGGCTGCCGATAACTACACCGACCCGGTCGAGGGTTATCGCAAGTATATCGACGTGACGTCATTCATTGACTATCAGTTGGCCATGGAATTTGGCCACAATGTGGATGCCTATCGCTTGAGCGGCAAGTTCTTCAAGCGCCGTGACAGCCAGGACCCGTTGTTCAAGATGGTGGTGTGGGATATGAACCTGGCCTACGGCAACGCCAATTATTACAACGCCTGGAGGACGGATCTGTGGTCCTACGATGGCAACGACGTGATGTATCCCAAGAATGAGGCTTACCTGATTCCCTTCTGGTGGTATAAACTGAACAATGACTCGACCTATACCATCCAGCTCAAGCGCCGCTGGGCTCAGTACCGTCGTCATAACCTGCAGGAGGACTCCCTGATGGCCGTGGTGGACTCGATGGCTACCGTGCTCACCGCCAATGGTGCTATGGCGCGCAATACCAGGGCTTGGCCTCGTTGGGGCAAATATGTCTGGCCTAACTATTATATTGCTGATAGTTTTCAGGACGAGGTGGACTACCTGAAACAATGGCTCGTTGATCGGTTGAAATGGATGGACGAGCAATTGGGATATGACCCGACGGCACCCCTTCCTCCTGTTCCGGGCGATGTGAACAACGACGGCGAGGTGACCGTGGGCGACGTCAATGTCATTATCCAGGTGATATTGGGGGCCATTGACGATGAGGAGATTATTGAGCGTGCCGACATTAACGCCGACGGCGAAATCACCGTGGGCGACATCAATGGCGTGATAAGAATCATCCTGGGTGGATGAGGGAACGGTCATCGATGACTGCAATGGAAGACGCTGGGCACCAGCGGGCGCATGTTGTAGGTCGATGACATCGACTCGCCGTAGGCTCCGGCCGTGCGGATGGCGATGATGTCACCACGGCGGGTCTTCGGCATGATGTGGTCACGGGCGAACACATCGCTGGACTCGCACACCGGACCGACGACATCATATTTTTCCTGTTCTTGTTCCCGAGACGTGAGGTTCTGAACTTCGTGGTGGGCTCCGTACAGGGCCGGCCTGATGAGGTTGTTCATTCCTGCATCGAGAATGACGAATTTCTTGTTACGGTTCTCCTTGACATATACCACGCTGGAGATCAACGTGCCGCAACTGCCCACGATGGCGCGGCCCAGTTCGAAGTGCACTTCCTGCTGTGGCCTGAGGCGAATGCCCTGCTTGAAGATGTTGAAATAAGCTTCCAGGTCAGGCAGTGGGTGCTCGTCGGGATGGTTATAGTCGATGCCGAGACCTCCGCCCACGTTGATGACTTCAAAGTGGATGCCTTGCTGCTCATATTCGTCCAGCAAACGGTTGATGGTGTCGCACAACAGGGCGAAGGGCCGCATGTCGGTAATCTGGGATCCCAAGTGGAAATGCAGGCCGCCCAGGCAGATGTGTGGCAGGCTGCGCGACAGTTCAATCACCTGCGGCAGTTCCTCGATATTGATGCCGAACTTGTTCTCGGCTGTGCCGGTGGTGATGTAGCTGTGGGTATGGGCGTCAATGTCGGGATTCACTCTGATGGCGATGCGGGCGGTCTTGTTCATTTCACCGGCAATCTGGTTGATGACTTCCAGCTCGGGGATGGATTCGACGTTGAAGAAGCCGATGTTGTGTTCCAGCCCGGTTCTGATTTCCCGGTCGGTCTTTCCCACGCCCGAGAAGTTCATCTTTTCGGGGGCGATTCCCGCTTCGACGGCAGCTATGATTTCGCCGCCGCTCACCAGGTCGGCTCCCAGGCCGTAACGGGCGATTTCATGGACAATCCGCGGGTTACCGTTGGCCTTGATGGCATAATGCACCTTATAAGGGAGGCCGGTAGTCAAGCGGTTGATGGTTTCCAGTGTCTCGTGCAGCAGGTCTAAGTCGTAGTAGTAAAACGGTGTGGGCGTCTGCTCAACAGCTTTGACAGCAAGTTGGAGGTCATTGAATTTTGGCATGATATGTTGGTTCTTTTCCATGTTTTACCTTAAATCAGGACAAAGGTAATGAATGTATCCTAATCAGTAACCATGATTTATGAATCGTAAACATAAATTCATATTTTTTTAGAGAAAATATTTCTTTCAATGTGTTTTGACGATAGCAATTTTTTTCGTTACTTTGCTATGTTAAAGGGATTACATTCAATCAATCTATCATAATAACTTAAAAACCAACTGTTTATGAAAAAATTACTACTTTCTGCTCTCTTGATGCTGTCGTCAGTTGCCAGCCTATGGGCGGCCACCGACGGTGTGAACTATGATCGAGTAAATGGTATCGGTATTAAAAACGTGTGGATTCAGGACCGAGCCCACACGCCCAACGAGTGGGCCAACAAGCCGTATTGCAACACCAATGCTCGCACTGCTGTCCTCCACGATGGCTATATCTATATCGCTCGTTCCAATGCCAACACCATTATCCAAGGCACTGACACGCTTACCCAGAGTGTCGTCTATAAGGTGAACGCCGCTAACGGCGAATTGGTCAAGGAATTGCCCCTCACGCTCGATGGCGCAATCTATGGCGGTGCCACGCTGAGTGCCAACACGGTGGGCGTGGACAATTTCGGCCACCTGTATATTTCTCCCTTCAGCAGCATCGTGTCATCGCAGCACACGGTTTATATGCTTGATGGTGAGACAGGTGAACTCACCTGGATTGCCGACCTCGACAAGGGCGATGCTTTGCAGCGTTGTGACTATATTGATGTCATGGGCGACATCACCCGTGAGGAGGCCGAGTGCAACATCATGAGTGTGGGTGCAAGCTCTGAGTACATCTACCGCTGGCATGCCGATCAGGGCGGTGACTTTGAGGGTGGCTTCGATGGTGACCCCTATATGGCCATCCTTGAGTTCTACCCCGAGACGGTGACACAGTGGGGCTACGCTCCCGTAGCCAAGATGGTGCTGGCTGCCGACGATGACTTCAGCGGCGAGCTGTTCTACATCGATGGCTTCACCACGGCTCCCATCCTCTATGACGTGACGGGCACGATGATCAACAACTTTGAAGAGGTTGACCCGGCATTCTGGCCGATGGATGTGGGCGCTAACGGTGTTTGCGAGTTTACCCTCGACGGCCGCAACTTTGTCGTCTATGTTGCCGCTCAGTACACTGGTGTTGACGAGGCCACAATGATCAACAAGGCTTGCCAGGTTTACATCTGCGAGCTGGGTGAGGGCATGACGCTGGCCGGTATGCAGCGCTACTGGATGGTGCCCGATGCACTGGGTGACATGAGTGACGGCGGCACGCGTGTGCAGAGCATGAATGTGGTCTATGGCACCGATGCCCAGGGCAACGAGGAGGTGACCCTGTTCATCTTCAAGAACTACAATGGCATGGCTGTTTACAAGATTGGCCCCAACGTGACCAGCGAGGAGCAGCCTAGTGTTCCTGGCGACGTGAATGGTGACGGCGAGGTAGGTATTGCCGATGTCAACTTCGTGATCAACCTGATTCTCACGGGTAACGAGAATCTGGCTGGTGACGTGAATGGTGACGGTGAAATCGGTATTGCCGATGTTAATGCCGTTATTACGTTGATTCTTAATAAATAAGCCTTAGCCGCTAGAGCGCTATTACAAGATTTAATACCGCGGATTGTCCGGAGTGTCAACCACGTCCGCGACAATCCGCGGTTTCTTTTATATAGAGGGGACTTCTTGCGGTTGTCCTTCTTCAATATCCAGTAGTCAACAATCAACAGTTTAAATTATCGAGCAATGAAAAAATTATTACTTCTTTTTGCGGTATCCTTCTTTGCCGCTTTGACAGCCGGTGCTGTGACCGACGGGCAGACCTATCCCGAGGTAAACGGCATCAAAATCGTGAATCAGTGGATTTTTGACCGTGTCCACAGTGGTACAGCCTATACCGAAAACGCCATCTGCAACCAGCGTGCCCGCACGGCAACGATGGACCAGGGAGTCATCTATGTCTCCCGCAGCGAGGAGCGTGCCGTGATTGTCGGCAATGACACGATTTCACAGTCGGTTATCCATCGCTTCTCGGCTGCCGACGGGCATCAGCTCGAGGATTTGCCATTGTATCTCGACGGTGCCCCCTACGGCCGTTTTCTGGGTGTGGCAAGCATCGGCAAGGATAGTTTCCACCACATCTGGGTGGCTCCCATGACGAGCAATATGCAGCAGTATGTGCCCATCTATATGGTGGATACTCAGACGGGCGAACTCACCCTCGTTGTCGAGCTTGACAAGGGTGATGCCCCCCAGCGCACCGACTATGTCGATGTCATCGGTGACCTCACCCGTGAACAGGCCGAGTGCAACATCATGACCGTGTCGGGTTCAACTGCCGATCCCGGTTTCCCCACCTTGTATCGCATGCATGCTGACCAGGGCGGTGATTGGGAAGGCGGCTTTGACGGTGACCCCTATATGGACGTCATCAATTTCTATCCCGAGACCAAGACGGGCTTCTCGCTGGCTCCCGTTATCAAGATGATTGACGGTCCCGATGAGGCTTCACGTTACAGTGGTGAGATGTTCTATATCGACTGCTTTGACACGGCACCGGTCATCTACGACTACTCGGGTTCGGTCATCGAGTCGTTTGAGGATGTGGATCCCGGGTTATGGCCCCAGTCAACACCCAATGGCTGCATGGAATTTGAGCTGGAAGACAAGCACTTCCTGGTCTATGTCAACGCCGACATGAACGGCAATGGCCATGGCTGCCAAGCCAACATCTGCGAGCTGGGCGATGGCCAATCGTTGAGTGGCATGACCAAGTACTGGAAGATTCCTGCCGACAGCTTGGGCAAGGTCAACGACAGCGGCCTGCGCGTTCATTGCTTCGCTGTGGAGTATGGCGTTGACAAGGATGGCTTTGAGGAAGTGACCCTGTTCACCTTCAAGGCCTACAATGGCATGGCTGTCTATAAAATCGGCAGGAACGTGAGCGCTGGCGATGAACCCCAACCGGGCGTCAAGGGTGACGTGAATGGTGACGGCGAGGTGAGCATTGCCGATGTCAACTATGTGATTAACCTTATCATCACAGGCAACACCAACCCTGCCGGCGACGTGAACGGTGACGGCGAGGTCGGTATTGCCGATGTCAATACGGTGATTGAGATTATCTTGAGGAGATGAGACGGATAGCTGTTCTGCTCTCGCTGGTGTACGCGTTGTTGGCCTCTATTGGGGCCGACGCGCGCGACCAGTGGATAATCGGCGACAAGGCCTACGACGTGGACACGCTCGTGTTCCCCCATCTGGTGGGACCGGGTGTGACCGCGGCCAAGTTTGACATTCCTGCACTGCCGCTCAAGGTGAGCGTCACCGAGATGGACCTGACCAACCCCTACATTGTGATGGAAACCTGTCTGGGCGGCGAGAAGTCGGTGGCATGCGAGACACCTGTCAACATGGCGACACGCAACACGCGGCCTGGTCACGAGGTGGTGGCAGCCGTCAACGGTGACTTCTTCATGACCTCGCCCACCAACGAGGTGGGCCTGCCGTTGAGTGGCCAGGTGAGGAACGACGAACTGGTGCTCAGCGGCCACAACCGTGCGTGTCTGGCACTGGACGAGAACAACCGTCCTTTTATTGATCGCTTGACTTTCACGGGGAGGGTAACTGCCGGTGAACACTCGTTTGCCCTCAATCTGGTGAACCGCATGCGGTATGCCTACGAGAATATCGCCGCCAACCAGTCGTTCCTGTTCACCCGCAGCTACGGCCCTGTGACCTACGATGCCTCATCGTCAGGTAAAATGGTGCTGCTGAAACCTGCCGAGGGCGATTTCCGCTGGCTTGCCAATGGGGTGGAACATTGTGTTATCGAGGATATCTTTGATGCGCAGGGCTCGACCCCCATTCCCGATGGCAAGGCGATCCTGTGGCTCAAGGGCAGCTATGCTAACCAGGCCGAGTGGATGGCCGTGGGCGATGTGCTGGACATCAGTTTCAGCTTCAAGCTCAACAATGGCCCGCAAGATGTGAACATCCATCAACTCATCGGCGGCAGTAACCACATCATCATGCAGAACGGCCAGTTCATGGAGGACTGGGCCGAACGCCACCCCCGCACGGCCATCGGCTTCAATGCCGACAGCACGCGCCTCTACTTTGTCGTGGTGGATGGCCGACACATGACCTCGGTGGGCGTGACGCTCAAGGAGATGAAGGGTATATTTGATGCCCTGGGCGCTGTCACTGCTGTCAATCTGGATGGTGGTGGCTCGTCGTGCATGGTGGTCAATGGCGAAGTGCTGAATCATCCCAGCGATGGCCCCGTGCGCGCTGTGGGTAACGGTTGCCTGTTGGTTTCGGTGGCTCCCGAGGATGACGAGATAGGCATCATCAGTTTTGAACCGCGTTGCTACAATCTGTCTATCTCGGCAACGACCTCGTTCGACGTCTGGGGGTATAACCGCTATGGTGTGCTCAAGACGAGGCAGCTGCAGGGCTGCACCTTCTCGTGTGACCCTCAGGTGGGCCACTTTGACGAGCAGGGGCAGTTCCATGCGGTCTCCCAGCCGGCAACTGGCAACCTCTATGTGACCTACAGCGGCATCACCGCCGCTCAGCCGGTCACTATCATGGAAGCGCAGTGGCAGCTGGTGAGCGACAGTGTGGTCATCGACAGGTTTCATCCTTATGCGGTCAACATCAACGGCATCAGTGGCTACGGGCTAGACAAGGTGGACCCTTCGGTCGTGCCATGGGCCTCGGCCGATGAGACGGTCTGCACAGTGGATGAGCAAGGCGTTATCACGGCTGTCGGCGACGGGCACACTTATGTCGGCTCTAGCCATCCGCTGCTGGCCGACTCACTGCTGGTGCGTGTCGAGAACCCCAAAGGTCGTGTGACCACAGTGGAAAATGCACCCATCGACCCCGAAACATGGCAGGTATCGCAGAGCGGCGGTAAGGATCGGGTTATCACCCCCCTGGACCATGGCATGAAAATAGATTTCACGGGAGCCAGTTCCCGTAATCCCTATATCAAGATAACCAAGCACGTGCAGATGTGGGGCATCCCCGACACGTTGCGCTTGCGCCTGGTGCCCGGTGACCTGCAGCTCAAACTGGTGAAAATGCTTGTCGAGACGGCCTATGGCGAACGCGTCACAGTGGAATATCCTGTCGAGGCTACGGAGGGCGAAATCGCCATCAATGCGCCTGTTAGCGATGTGTGTGATGTAGCCGATCTAGGTAATTTCCCGTTGCATCTGGTGTATTACTATGTGACCTACAACTCCGTCACGACAGGGGAGCAGTACAGCCTGGGGATTCCAGGCATGGAACTGGTCTATAGTAGCATGCCGCAAGACCAGCCGCTCGCGGGTGATGTCAATAACGACGGCGAGATCTCTATTGCCGATGTCAATGTCATTATTCAACTCATTTTGTCAAATGGCTTCACATCGGCTGCCGATGTCAACAACGACGGAGAAATCACCGTTGCCGACGCCAATGCCGTCATCCGCATCATCCTCTCGTGAGAGGACAGTTGCTTGAATCTGATACAAGCTAATTGAATACCATTAACACTGCAAATAAACTATATAATACTGATGGAACGTGAGGAATTTATGGTAGAAGTGTGTGCCAACGGGGTGGAGTCCTGCTTGGCAGCGCAAGAAGGGGGAGCCGACCGCGTCGAGCTGTGTGCCGGCATCCCCGAGGGCGGCACAACGCCCAGCTATGGCGAGATCAAGGTGGCTCGCCGAGTGTTGACAACGACACGGTTGCATGTGATTATACGTCCCCGTGGCGGAGACTTCCTGTACTCCGACCTGGAGGTGGAACGCATGGCGGCCGACATCGCCGTGTGCCGTGAACTTGGGGTGGACGGCGTGGTGTTTGGCTGTCTGAATGCCGACGGCACCATCGATGTGGAGAAGAACCGTTACCTGATGGAGTGCAGTCAGGGCATGAGCGTGACTTGCCATCGTGCGTTTGACCGTGTGGCCCATCCCGAGCAGGCTCTTGAAACCATCATCGACTTGGGCTTTGATCGCATACTTACCTCTGGGCAGCAGCCCAAGGCCATCCAGGGGGCGGAACTGTTGGCTCGGCTCAATCGACAGGCTGCGGGCCGCATCATCCTGATGGCCGGCAGCGGCGTGACCGAGCAGAACATCCGCGAGCTGCGTGAGACGACAGGACTGCACGAATTCCACTTCTCGGGCCGGGAGTCCTTTGCCAGCGCCATGCAATATGTGAACCCGAACCTCTATATGGGGCGTCCTGGTGCCAACGAGGCCGCGCTGGACTACACCACCGCCCGCCGCGTCAGCGCCACCATTGCCCGACTCATTGATGAAAGCGTTTAGATGGACCACCCGAAAAATTGACTACTGGTTGATGATGACTGATAAATTGGCATTTCACCATCCGTTGAAGGTGATATCCATCAGCACCCTGTCGTTATGTGTGTTGATAGGTTTTTTAGTGAGGATCCTGTTCTTCTTTTTCTTGCCCGAAGGGGCTTCACTCACCGTGCTGGAGGGTGTGAAACTGCTTGCAGTGGGTGTGATCAATGACATCGCCATGGGCGCCGTCTTGCTGACGCCGTTATTGCTCATATCATTGGGCCTGAATGAAGTGAAATACAAGAAGCCGGTGGCGATCATCATCATGCTGGGCTTGTTGTATGCGGTGTTCCGTGTGTTCTTCACTCATTCCATCTTCCATGATTATGGCGGCGGCACGTCACGCATTGCCCAGATTTTCTTTTCTTATAAGCTGTTGAGTTTCTCAATACGCTATTTTGTGCCTCGTGTGCGCCAGACGTGGCGGCGTGTCACCTTGATTCTGCTGTGGGTGCTCTATGTGTTTGTGCTGCTGTTCAATGCCGTTGGCGAGTACTTCTTTTGGGATGAGTTCGGCGTGAGGTATAACTTCATTGCGGTCGACTACCTGCTCTACACCCATGAGGTAATCGGCAATATCATGGAGTCTTATGCCATAATTCCGTTGATAGCGATTGTGGCGGTGCTCACGGTGGCGTTTGTGTACTGGTACTATCGCAAGTGGGCATGGCGCCTGAACAACATCTGTGCTGGTTGGAAGTACCTCCTTCACTTTGTTGGCGCTGCGCTTGTCGCTGTGGTGTCATTGCTTTACCTCAATTACGGCTCGGCGCGGCTTGAAGGCGACAACCTGTGTGCCAACCAGCTGCAGCAGAATGGCACTTACGACTTTTTCACGGCATTCAGGAGTAACGAGCTGGATTATTCCGCCTTCTATCAGTTATTGCCCGAGGTGGAGAGTAAAGAGCGTTACTACAGCCTGTGCGGAATGGACAGCACGGGTAAGGTCACGATGGTTGACCCTGTGCCGATGGAAAAACGCAATGTGGTGCTCATCACCGTTGAGAGTCTCAGCTCTTCATTTCTCAAGAGTTATGGCTGTGACAAAGACTTGACACCCAACCTCGACTCGCTCATCACCCGCAGCCTGGCGTTTGACAACATGTATGCCTTGGGCAACCGCACCGTTCGCGGTCTTGAAGCCCTGTCATTGTGTGTGCCGCCAAGTGCCGGAGAGAGTATCATCAAGCGCAAGAACAACCGCGCCGATGGGCGTTCGGTCGGTGACTTGTTCGGCAGGGAAGGCTATAAGGTGAGATTCTTCTATGGCGGTGACAGCTATTTTGACAATATGGGGGATTTCTTCTCTCATAACGGCTATGAAGTGACCGACCGCAAGCAGCTCTCGAATGATGAGATCACCTTTGCCAACATCTGGGGCGTGTGCGACGAGGACATGTACAAGAAGATGTTGTCAGTACTGGACGAGGATGCTCAATCAGGGGCTCCGTTCTTCGCCCAACTCATGACAGTGAGCAATCACCGTCCTTACACTTATCCTGATGGCAAGATCACCTACGAGGGTAAGGCGCAGTCACGTGAGGCCGCAGTGAAATATACTGATTATGCCATCGGACAGTTCATGCGAATGGCTAAGACAAAACCATGGTTCAGCAACACCTTGTTTATCATCATTGCTGATCATCAGGCCTCGAGTGCCGGCAAGACGTCGATTCCTGTTCACCGGTATCACATCCCGTGCATCGTCTATGCACCGCAATTAGTCGCTCCGCAACGTGTCTCCACGCTGTGCTCACAGATTGACCTTATCCCGACCGTGCTCTCCATGTTGCATTACAGTGGCACGACCACATTTGCCGGTCAAGACATCTTATCCCCGGACTTCAAGTCCCGTGCCATGATGGCGACCTATCAGGACTTGGGATATCTGCAGGACAATGTACTGACAGTGCTATCTCCTGTTCGCAAGGTGCAGCAATATGCCGTGAACTACGATGGCATCGACTATGTTACGGATAAGTTGATGAACACGGTCAATAAGGACGTGCTGTTAAACGCCCAAGCCTATTATCAGTGGGCTAACCTGTACTACATGCCCGGCAATCAGTGACGCTGGAGGGCCGTCGTGAGCACTTCATCTGGGGTAATCCAGGTGATGTCGGGGTCTCGACGATACCAGGTGAGTTGCTTCTTGGCATAGACGCGAGTGTTTTTCTTCATCCGCTCGATGGCGGTGTGGCGATCCATTGTGCCGTCGAAATAGGCGAACATCTCTTTCATGCCCACAGTGTTGAGCGAGTTGAGGTGCCGCAGGTGATATACCGAGCGGGCTTCCTGTTCCAGCCCCATTTCAATCATGCGGTCCACACGGACATTGATACGGGCAAATAGCTGTTCACGTTCAATGTTGAGTGCCAGCTTGATGATGCGGAAGTCGCGCCGCTTGGCCGTGCCGGTGCGTAGGGTGGAGTAGGGTACACCCGCCTGGCGGCAGATTTCCACGCCGTGGCACACGCGGCTTGTGTTCTTGCGGTCGATTGTTGCGGCATAATCGGGGTCAAGTTGCTCGAGTTCCTTCACGAGGCTCTCCAGCCCCTCCTGTTGCAACTTCGCTTTGACGGCGTTGCGCACCTCGGGGCTGATGTCGGGCAACTGGTCAATGCCACGGCACACGGCATCGACATACAGCATCGACCCGCCGCACATCACGGCGTAGTCCCCCTGATGCCATAGCGAGGGCAGTAGCTGCATGACGTCGGTCTCAAACTGGGCGGCGCTATAGTTCTCGTCCAGATTCTTGAATGCCACGAAGTGGTGGCGCACCGTGGCCAATTCATCGGGCGTGGGTGCGGCGGTACAGATGGGGATACCACGATAGATCTGCCGTGAGTCGGCGTTGATGATGTCACAGTGCAGGCACCGGGCCAGTTCAATGGCCGCCGCCGTCTTGCCCACTCCAGTTGGTCCCGTGACGACAATCAGCGTCTTGGCCATATCTTGGCAGGGCGAGGCGATGTCAGTGCTGGCTGTTGTTGTGCTCATTGCGGTACTTGGCGATGAGAGTCGAGCTCATCGACATGGGAGTCTTCTTGTCGGTAATCTCTTTCTTTTTGCTCTTGTGCAGCGGGTTGGGTTGGTGCAGCACAAACTCGCAATAGTATGAAATGATGAGCGTGGTCAACGGTAGTCCGATAATCAGTCCGATAAAGCCCATCACATACACCCACAGCGACAATGACAGGAAAATGATGGCAGGATTGAGACCCATCTGCGACTTCATGATGGTGGGGATGAGCACCATGTCCTGGATGATCTGGCAGATGATATAGGCAACGATGACCCATGCAAACATCACCCAGAAACTGCCTCCAGTGGCCGCCGTGGCTACCAGGCACAGGAAGGCTGCAATGGGAATGGAAATCAGTTGCAGATAGGGCACCATGTTCAGCACGCCCACAAACAGGCCGAAGGCAATCGCCATCGGCAACCCGATGATATAGAACTCGATGGCGAAAATCACGCCGACAAAGAATGACACTGCGGCCTGGCCGCGGAAGTAGCGGCTCATCGTGTCGGCCACGTCACCGAAGATGCGTAACGCCATGCGACGATATTTAGCGGGAATGGCTGCCTTGAAACCATGTGATAACTTATTGAAATCCAGCAAAATGAAAAACATGTATAACAGCACGATGAGCCATGACACGATGTTGAAAATCACGCTCATCGTGCCACCCACAACTGACCATGCGCCCGAGGCGGCTTTGTTGATCAGATCCATCCACTGCTGCTTGCTGAAGATCTCGTTGATTTTCTCCAAGTCGATGTAACGCTGGATGAAATCGTTGATTTCGGCAGGGACATAGGGGATTTTCAGCGATGACCGGGCGTAGGCCGCCAGTTGCTTGGACATGGCGCCGAACTCATCAATCAGATAGGGGATGACAAGCCAGCACAGGCCCGTAATGACGGCTACCACGATGAGCAAGGCGAGTACAACGGCAATGCCGCGCGACTTGATGTGGATCTTGCGTTGCAACCACTCGACAAGAGGCTCGATGATATAGGCCAGGATAAAGCCCACGACAAAAGGCATCAGCACCGGGCTCAGGTAGTTGATGAGCCACACACCCACACCCAGGCTGATGAGAGTGAGCACCATCCTCACCACGCGGTCAAAGTCATATTTCTTCTGTTGTTGCAATGTCTGTGACATATCTGGAAAAATGGAAAAACTTGGTCAAAATTGAAGTGTAAACCTAGAATTGGATGTCCACCTCCACCGGGCAGTGGTCGCTGCCGTAGATTTCGGTGTGTATCTTGGCATCGGTCAGGCGCTCCTGCAGACGGTTGCTCACCAGGAAGTAGTCGATGCGCCACCCGGCGTTCTTCTCGCGGGCCTTGAAGCGGTAGCTCCACCACGAGTAGACATCGGCCACGTCGGGATTGAAGAAGCGCCATGTGTCGGTGAATCCCGAGTCGAGCAGCACGGTCATTTTCTCGCGTTCCTCGTCGGTGAATCCGGCATTGCGGCGGTTGGTCTTGGGATTCTTCAGGTCTATCTCCTGGTGGGCCACGTTGAGGTCGCCGCACACGACGACGGGTTTCTTCTTGTCCAGCTCGAGCAGGTAGGCGCGGAAGGCATCTTCCCATGTCATGCGGTAGTCCAGGCGGCGCAAGCCGTCCTGACTGTTGGGCGTGTAACAGGTAACCAGGTAGAAATCGGGCATTTCCAGCGTGATGACGCGTCCCTCGTTGTCGTGTTCCTCGATGCCCAGCCCATAGGTCACGCTCAGCGGCTCGTGGCGACTGTAGATGGCTGTGCCCGAGTAGCCCTTTTTCTCAGCATAGTTCCAGTAGGAACGGTAGCCTTCAAATTCCAGGTCAAGTTGTCCCGCCTGCATCTTGGTTTCCTGCAGGCAGAAGAAGTCAGCATCCAGCTGATGAAAGGCGTCACCAAACCCTTTGCCCACCACGGCTCTCAAGCCGTTCACGTTCCATGAGATGAATTTCATTGCGCTCTGTCGGTATTTAAAATATGAATTGTCGTTTGCTGTAGTTGCTGGAGGTGCCGGCCCGTCCCGGTTCGATGTCGATGCCTGCACTTGTGCAGCAGGTCTCCAGGTCCATATTGTCGGCTTGGAGCATCATGTTCACGTGCCGTGACTTCATGTACGGGTCTTGTGGCAAGTCCATAGATAATAGATAAAAATGATCTTTATCAGTTTATTCAGTTGCAAATATAGTGCAAATCTTGTGGCAAATCACCATCTCGGATAATAAAAAACTGTAATTTTGCATTTCATGATAGAAAAGTTCCATCTGCTAGGTGCCGAAGCGGCTGCTATCGGGCTGCCGCAACGCTTCACGTGTCCGTTCTGCTATGAGCCCCATCCGTTGGCGCTGATGGCGGTGGAGCAGGTGCAGCGATATGTCGCTTCACGTGGCGACTGGACCGAGGAACTGGATGCCGGCAAGATGCTGGGCGTGCTCGTGGCCAGGGATAGTGACGGGCAATTGGGTTTTCTGGCTGCTTTCTCGGGCAATGTGGCCGGCAGCGTCAATCATGATTATTTTGTGCCGCCGGTCTTTGACCTGCTGGATCCACAGGGCGAGTTTAAGCAGGGCGAGGCTCAGATCACGGCCATCAATCATGAGGTAGAGCGTCTGGAACACGCTTCCGAACTGGAGCTGATAAAGTCCCGCGAGGCTGCTGCCCGTGAGGCTATGACCGTTGAGATAGGCCGTTTCAAGGCTTTGATGGCACAGCACAAGCAAGAGCGCGACCGGTTGCGCCTGGCTGGTAACATGACCGATGAGGAACTGGAAGCGTTGTTGAACCAGAGCCGCTATGAAAAAGCCGAACTGAAGCGTATTCGCCAGCGCCATGAGGACATTCTCCAGGCCATTGCCGATGAGATGGCCTCTTATGACCGATGCATCGATGCGCTGAAGTCGCGCCGCAAGGCGATGAGCGAGGCACTGCAGGAGCGCATTTTCCGCCTCTTTGTCGTGAGCAACGGTTTGGGAGAAAAGCGAAACCTGGTCGAGGTGTTCCGGCCCTTGGGCACCTTGCCGCCTGCCGGGGCCGGGGAGTGCTGTGCGCCACGGTTGCTCAATTATGCCTTCAACCATGGATTGGCGCCAGTGTGCATGGCCGAGTTCTGGTGGGGACGTTCACCAGTGGGCGAGGTGAGGCATCACGGGCATTTCTATCCCGCTTGTCGCAGTAAGTGCAAGCCCATCCTTGGGTTCATGCTGCAAGGACTCGATGTCGAGGACAATCCGCTGGAACAACCCGTCGAGGATGACATGCCGCTGGAGGTGGTATATGATGACCGCTGGATGACGGTGCTCAACAAGCCATCGGGAATGCTCACCGTGCCGGGCAAGGCCTTGGAGGACTCGTTGCTCACCCGTTACCAGGCAACCCATCCCGAGGCTGCCGGCCCCATCGTGGTGCATCGCCTGGACCAGGAAACGTCGGGCTTAGTGATGTTTGCCAAGGACAAAGACACCCACAAGGCACTGCAGCAGCAGTTTGAAAGCCACACCGTCAGGAAACACTATATTGCTCTGCTCGACGGTATTGTACCGCACGACGAGGGCATCATCGATCTGCCCATCCGCCCCGATGTGGACGATCGCCCTCGCCAGCGAGTGGACCACAGGCACGGCAAGCGCGCCGTGACCCGCTACCGTGTGCTGGACCGCCGCGACGGCATGACCCGCATCGCTCTGGAACCCCTCACGGGCCGCACCCATCAACTGCGGGTCCATGCCTCCCATCCGCAAGGTCTGGGCTGCCCCATCGTGGGCGATCGGCTCTATGGCTGCACCGCTAGGCGATTGATGCTGCACGCTCAGTCCATCACGTTTGTCCATCCGGCAACAGGCTGTGAAATGACGCTTGACAGTCCGTCGCAATTCTGACGGATTAGGCTTGAATCTGTCAGTTGATGGCTCCAAAACAGAAAAAATTTACATTTTTTTTGAAATGTGTGTGCATTAGTCAAAAAGACTGAAACAATGCTAATTGTTTACAAAAATAAATTAAAACATTTTGATGTTTGCATTCGCAACTCTATATTTGCAGCATTAAAAGCAGGAAGAAATCCTCTTTTGGTAACTGATAATTGATATTAACAAGCCTATGCTCAAACGATTACGCTTAGGAATATTGTCTTTACTGGCTCTGGTGGCTGTGTTGCCGATGGCAGCACAGGTGCGTCATGTGACGACTGTCAATCCCCAGTCCAAGCAGTCCTATATGGAAGTCTATGAGTTTGACTACGTGGATATCCAGCCCCAGTTCCCCGGTGGAGAGCGCGGCTTGATCAATTTCATCAATAAGACCCGTGAGTATCCCTACAACGCTTACAAGAAGGGCATTCAGGGCCGAGTATTGTGCAGTTTCATTGTCGGCACCGATGGTCGCGTGAGCGACGTGCGTGTGATCCGCAGTGCTGGTGACGAGAGCCTCAACCGTGAGGCCATCCGTGTCATCGGCAAGATGCCCAAGTGGAGCGTGGGCAAGGTGGGGGACCATGCCGTTCCCGTCAGGGTCGTGCTGCCCATCGCCTTCAGGCTATAAATTCAACATCGCACAAACCATTTCATCATAACTGATCATAACCGCCTGTCGAGGCGGTTTTTTCTTGATGTGCATTCTGGAAACTCTAATTGCCCGACTGATGCGGGACATTTAATTGGCCTATTGGATTGAGTGAGGTTGTGCGCACCTTATTTTTGTAGCCGTCCTTTTTTGTTCTCATTTGTTGCTGGATTGTGTGGATTGATTTGATTTTTTTTGGTTTTTGTGGTATTTTATATTACTTTTGTCCCTCAATATCATTAATATAAATACCATTAATCAATATTTCCGTTAACGACAAAACTATTTATTTTATGAAGAAAACCTTATTTATTGCCGCTTTCATGCTGGCGGTAGTACAGGCACTGGCCGGTAATGTCGATTTGATGACAGCCCAATCCAAGGCCCGTGATTTCCTGTCGAGCAAGGCCATGAATGGTCGACTGATGTCCTCTGCACCCACCATCAAATGGACCCAAGAGGTGAAGAACTCCAGCAATGCCGCTTTGACGGCCTACTACATTGTCAATACCGATAGGGGTTTTGTTATCGTCTCCGGTGACGACCA
>Ga0310694_10002345_pt1 | contig 19585 bp, 18 predicted proteins | sample 174DNAGHGhighgp2_FD_203884 | JGI IMG/M metagenome (GOLD analysis project Ga0310694, IMG submission 203884) | Sheep rumen microbial communities from Palmerston North, Manawatu-Wanganui, New Zealand - 1742 DNA GHGhigh gp2 (v2) (version 2) | ecosystem: Host-associated > Mammals > Digestive system... | reverse complement strand
AAGGGTAGTGTTCCCTAAAACTTTGGTGGAGATTGGCGACTATGCATTTATGCGATGTGGACAGCTTAAGGAGGTTGCGATTCCGGAAAGCGTCACAACCATAGGATATAGCGCATTTGACAACTGCTGGGCTCCGCTTACTGATGCCTATCTGCCGAAGCACCTTGAAAGCGCTGATATCCAGTACAATAGTTTTTATTCGGGCAGGACTGATAGGGAAGTCGCTTTGCATTACTATTCCGGCGTGTTGAATCAGGTTGCCGTGTGTTTTGATGCTAACGGCGGCGAACTTGAGAATCCGAACCAAACACTTGAAATTGTGGGAGGTGCGATTGTCGTGCCATCTGCCCTGCCTGTGCCTATGAGGGAAGGGCGTACATTCCTCGGCTGGTTTACGGCGGCGGAGGGCGGTGACGAAGTGACGGCGGAGATAGTCGTGACGGGTGATGGGACGTACTACGCACACTGGACTGAGGACGGTGGTTCTTCCGGTAGTCCGGATGTGCCCGTCGAAATTTATACTTCTCCGTCCGCAGCATTGAGAGCCGCATTGCGTGATGGGAAAATACTGATGGTGATGCTTGGATTTGACGGATGCATGTATCTTGAAGGGCTTAAGAGCCAGGTTGTTGGCATGGGGAAAGACTTCTCGTCAGACTTCGTTCTTTTCTATGCCAATACACTGAACAATGCCTATGGTCTAGATGATGAGACATATACGGGTTCGCCGTATTGGGGTACGTTTGATCCGCGCGTATGGAAGCTGAGTGGTCGTTGGTCGGAGGAAAACGGGCGCTTCACGATCCGTCACGGATATGGTGAAAGCTCTACGGTTTGGGATCTTGACAACGCACGCAGCCAGTGGGCGGAAATAAACGCACCGCCGACGGCGATTGAAATCGAATCACCTGCCTCAGTAGTCTCTAACGCTACCGCATTGTCAGCGAAACTCATCTTTCCGGACGGGACGGAGACGACTGTTTCTGATGACTTGACGTGGCAAGTTGTGTCCGGAACTGCCGCAAGTGTGAATTCCGACGGTATGCTTGTGCCGGTTAGTGGAACGCAAGGCGGAGACGTCATTGTAAGGTGCGACGGAGTGTTCTGGAGCAAGCAGTATTCTGTGTCAAAGACTATCCACATCTCAGGAATTACAGACGGCGGCGATACGCCTACGCCCACTCCGACCACTTATACGGTAACGTTTAACGCGAATGGCGGCAGCGTGTCGCCTGCGACGCGGGCGGTGACTAGTGGCGCGGCTGTTGGTACGTTGCCGACGCCGACGCGGAGCGGCTACACCTTTGACGGCTGGTTTACTGCGGCGGGTGGCGGTACGAAGGTGTTGGATTCGACCGTTGTGACGGGTAATGTGACATACTATGCGCACTGGATGGCGAACGGCGGTGGTTCGGGTGGTGGCGACACGCCTACGCCTACGCCGATACCGGCTGTCGTTTTTGCAGGAACGTTGGATGTGGCCTTTGCCAAGGCGCAGACTATTGACGGGGCGCTGTACAAGGGTGATGCGCTCTTCGGTACGGTGCAGGTGAAGGTAGGCAAGATCAGCAAGAAGGGCGTTGTGAAGGTATCTGCCACGGCGACGATGTTGGTTGACGGCAAGGTGAAGAAGGTCACGGCAAAGGCGGTGAATGTGAACGTGGGAGAAACGGCGAAGCTGGTCTTCAAGGCACCGATTGAAGCGATGTCGTTCATCATTGCTGCCGATGGAACCTTTACGCTTAAGAACGGATCGTATTTGATGGCGGAGGCGAAGATCGGCGGGGCCATTAATGGTGGGGAGGATGGGACGTTCAGCATTGAGGATTTCAACTTCTCGGTGCCGGGTATTCTGCTGGATGAGCTTTTGCCTGACGGTGAGCCGTTCGAAGTATCGCGTGGCAAATGGAAGTTTGCCAAGGCGGCAACGGTGAAGTGGGCGAAGCCGAAGAATGGTGCGGAGGTGTCGGAGCACTATGATGAGGATGCTGGCAAGGATCTTATAGTGGATGATACGAAGGGCAAGACAAACCTCTCTGGGCTGAAGCTCACTTACACTGCCAAGACCGGTCAGTTCAAGGGTTCGTTCAAGGCGTATGCGCTGCAAGGCACTGGCAAAACGAAGAAGCTGGCGAAATATACTGTAAACGTGATCGGTTTCGTGGTGGATGGCGTTGGCTATGGTCAGGCGACGTGCAAGAAGCCCGCCGGCACGTGGACCGTGACGGTGGAGTAGGCGGTCGCCGCCAAGGTGGCGGCGTTCCCTGTTGGTGCGTCGCCATATTGATTACTTGCCAGTTTGGCGTTTTCATTGGTACGCACTTGCAAGTTGAATGGGAATTCGCTATACTAGCGCCATGAGAAAATCTATCATGATCGTGGCCGCGGCACTTTCCGCGGGTGTGTTCGCGATGCCGGAGGGCTTCACGGACGACTGGGACGCCGCCTTGAAAAAGGCTGAGTCCGAAAAGAAAAACGTGCTCGCGCTCTTCACCGGCAGCGACTGGTGCATCTGGTGCAAACGCCTTGAGGGCGAGATCCTCTCCAAGAAGGAATTCAGCGACAACGTGGGCAAGACGTTCGTGCCCGTGTTCTTGGACTTCCCGAGTGACAAGTCGCTCGTCCCCGAGGCTACGGCCAAGCGCAACAAGGAACTCGCCAAGAAGTACAAGGTACGCGGATATCCGTCCGTCTTAATCCTCGACGCCAAGGGCGAGGTGCTTGCGGAGACCGGATACGACAAGTGCGGCCCCGTCAAGTATCTCGAAAAGCTGAACAGCCTCGCGAAGAACGGCCCGCTTCTCAAGAAGCACATCAAGCCCTACGAGGAAAAGTTCATGAAGCTCGGCCGGAAATTCGACTCCGACATGCGTGCGGCGATCAAGGAGGCAACGGACAAGGGCGTTGACAAAAAGCAGGCAGAAAAGGATGCCCTCAAGAAACTGGCTGGCGCGTTGTCCGCAGAAATCTCCAATCTGAAGAAGGAATTCGAGGCGGAGAAGATGCCGGACGCGATTGCTGCGGAAAAGGCTGAGTTGCTCGAACATCTTGACGGCGCGCTGAAGACGCTGGACCGCCTTACCAAGGGCGAAAAGTAACTGTGTCCGACTGGCTTGACCTGAATCCAGGTCACACGCAACGGGATGGGCCGCGCTTGTCGCGGCCCGCACCGGTAGGGCGATCGACCCGCGACCGCCGCTGCCCAAGCGGAGTGACAGGATGATTTAAGCAATGCTGCAAAGCAGTCAATCGGAATTTATGTTATACTACCTGCAAAGGAATCAATAGGCAATGCCAACAATCTCTGAAAGCAAAAAGGGAAAGATTAAGATCGCTGTCAATTACAGTGATCATAACCCTCCACATTTTCATGTGGTTCGGGGGAAGAAAACTATTGCTCTTGTTTCCATCCGTGATGCGGTGGTTATAGAAGGGGTTCTACCCCGTGTGTTGTTGCACCGCGTTCTCGGTTGGTGTGTTTCACATACGAAAGAGCTGCTTGCGGATTGGAATCTTGCCCGTCAGGGCAAAGAGCCCAAATGGATCGACTGGACGATTGACTGAATGGAGAAAGCGATGCTTCATGACATTTGCATGGTAAAGCCGGCGACAGGACGCAAGGTGGACTGTTATTTCACTACAGGCCACGTCAAACGCTTTGACATGGCGTATTTGCTAAAACCTGACTGCGGCCCGGTTTTCCGTCCGCTGCGTAATCGTAAGACATTCCTCTCTACCATGACCGTAATGAACGGAACGCTTGCATTTGATGTTGCCGGTGGCCGCAACGATCGTAAATGTGTGGACATTGACCCTGAGACAATCTTTGAAAAAGGGGTAACGGTTGCTTCGCCATACTGAACGGTAAACCACTTTCAAACCGCAGAACTGAAATGAGAAAGGAAAAGCCATAGAACAGTGAAACGGTCATAGGCGGGAAACCGCCACGGTCACACGCAACGGGAGGGGCCGCGCTTGTCGCGGCCCAAAGCGGGAGGGCGAGCGTCCACGCGAGCCGCCGCGCCAAGCGGAGTGACAGGATGATTTAAGCAATGCTGCAAAGCAGTCGTTTTGAGAAACGTCAGAAATTTCGTAGGACGATACTTGGCAGAGGAGCGCGTAAGCGCTTACCTCTCTTTGTATTTCCTACAAGGCAATTCTGACGGCCTCTCAAAAGATACGAAGAGAGGTTTTCTATATCCTCAATTCGTGTCAGACAGCGGAGTGGTGACACGGGATGAGGACTGGCCCAATTCTCCGACTGTGAAACAAAACGAGGGCAAGGAAGATACGAAATGGCAGAATTTCAATTCAAGTGCCCGCAATGTGGACAGACAGTGGAGACAGAAGAATACTGTCGCGGACAGGTCGCTGAATGTCCGTATTGCGGCAAAGGAATAGTTGTGCCGTCTGGCAATATGCAGGCCGACATTCAGCGAAAAAGTACTAAAACAACACGACTCCTTGCTATGGTGACTACGGTAGCGCGGACAGCAATGAATAAAATAGTTGCACTATGGAAGAACGACAAGAGGTGGTGCATGTTGTTTGCTGCTATCAGCGCAATGATGATCATTCAACTCATTATGTTGCATATTCTTATCTTCAATAAAGGAACTATAGGTTCTGTTTCAGACACTCCCCATACGATTATGTCCATGTCTTCTGGTACGCCAAGCGAATTGCTCTTGAAATATACTGAACAGGGTGAAAGCTCCTATGTTGCGGCCGTGTTAAGGCAGAATCCATCATTGGACATTAATCGCCTACGGACAACAGGTAACAAGACTGTTCTTTATTTGGCCTGTGAAAATGGATATACGGACATTGTTGAACTGCTATTGAAACAGAAAGCAGACACGACAATTTGCACCCATGGCGGATACTCTCCTCTAACCATCTCGGCTAGAAATGGACATCTTGCAGTTGTCAAGGTATTGTTGATGTCTGGCGTGAACATAGAAGCGAGAGATGATGAGGATCGGACGGCTCTTTATGCCGCAGCCGCAGGAAACAAACCTGATGTAGTTCGTTTCCTTTGCGAGTCTAACGCAAAGGTCAATATTATGGCAAAACATAACAGTTGGTCTCCATTGGGTGCTGCGGCACATGAAGGCTACACCGAGGTTGTAAAGGTCTTGTTGAAATATGGAAAAGGGATTGATTTGGAAACGCGAATAAAGGGTAATACGGCTCTTTTCATCGCTGTTGAAGAGAACCAGCCTGATATTGTTCGATTACTATGCGAATCCAATGCAAGGGTCAATATTTATGGAGGGCTTAACGGCAGTTGGACTCCACTTACTATCGCGGCAAGTGAGGGGTTCACTGACGTTGTAGAAGTCCTCTTGAATTGTGGGAAAGGAATTGATTTAGAAATGCCAACTAAGTGGGGAGACACTCCTCTTAATTTGGCTTCAAGTAAAAAACGAGAAGATGTGGTCAAGGTCTTGGAAAAGTACAAAGAAGAACGGAAGAATCAAAAACAGGGTAGGGCAATTGAGCATTTGCGCAAGGCTGCGGAGCAGGGAAATGCCAAAGCGCAATTTGACCTTGCTGTTTGCTATGCCGGAGGTGATGGTGTTGCACAGGACAAATCAGAAGTGGCGAAGTGGCTTCGTAAGTCTGCCGAACAAGGCTATGCCGAAGCGCAATGTTGTCTTGGACATCTCTATGCTAATGGCGTAGGTGTAGATAAGGATAAGACTGAAGCAGTAAAATGGATTCGCAAGGCTGCAGAGCAAAACCACCCACTTGCACTATGCAATCTTGCTAATTGTTATGTCGCAGGCGATGGCGTTACGCAAGACTTTGCACAAGCTGTAAGATTGTATCGCAAGTCGGCAGAACTTGGGTTAGCAGAGGCACAATTCCAACTTGGCGTATGTCATGCCAATGGCGTGAGTGTGTCACAGGATTGGCATGAAGCGGTGAAATGGTATCGCAAGGCTGCAGAGCAAAACCATTCCAAAGCTCAATTGGCTCTTGGCCTATGCTATCAATTTGGTTATGGTGTCCCACAAAACACCGTTGAAGCAGATATGTGGATAAATGAAGCGAAGAAAAATCCCCAAGTGCAAGAGCAGATACAGGGTTTTGTAAATTCTCTAAAGCATTAACGAACGACAACCAGAAACTTTCAAACAAAGGAAACAAAATGAAGAAACTCATCAAGTCAGAAAAACTAACAACAGCCGTTTTGGCTATTGTTGTGTTCGCGTTTGCAACTAGCTTATTTGCTGATAAATTCGCATACGTCGGTGGTTACAGATGGACGTACTCTGTCAATGGTGGCGGTGCAACCATAACAGGCGTATCGCCCCAAGCCGGAGACATTAAGATTCCTTCAAAAATCGGTACCGACAACTATCCCGTGACGAGCATAGGGAGAATGGCGTTTCATGGTTTCAAGCGCCTAACGAGCGTAACAATCCCCAATTCCGTGACAAACATCGGTGAAAGTGCATTTGCCAATTGCAGTGGTTTGACGAGCGTGACGATTCCAGATTCCGTTACGGACATAGGGGATAAGGCGTTTGGGTCTTGCACAGGTTTGACTAGCGTCTCTATGCCCAAAGAACTTGAGAATTCAAAGCCTTCAGTGTTTTGGGCTTGTAGTGGGCTTTGGGAAAAAGGAGGAATAAGCCCCAAAGACAAACGTTTGGATAATGGGAATTCGCCAGAAGCGTACAATGCAACTACATTGTCAAATAATACAAAAGGAAGTGTTCCGGCACAGAAAGTGGCTAAAGGAATTTCAAGACCCGTGAAGATTCAGATGACGGATTATGCATATTATGATGTTGGGTGTAGTGCTAGAACCAGGACGATCTTCACATATGTGGAGAATTCATCGGGTGGAGCAAATTATTTACTTGAAACAAAAATAGGGGCAGACAGAATCTTACTTTATTTTCCAACGCATGAAGCATGTAGGTTATGGGATAACGCACTGCGTTCAGGGTGCCAGAAAATGCTAGAATGGGTCAATACGGCAAAAAAGAATGGAGTGCGTAGTGTGAGTAAGGAGTTGTCGAAATCAGCATTCAAAGACGGATATGCCCAAGCATGCGTTGAATTGGTTCCTATCGGTGCGGCACCTCAATATTATAAGGCAGTCAGGAAGAGTATCAACGAGGATGAGTTCTCCAAAAACGCACGGCGGGTTGAGTTTAAATGTGTACTGCAGAATCTTAATGATAAAACATTTTACGTAGAACTATTGGTTGGATGTGGCGGGGCGTTTCCATTTACAATTTTTGATGAAAAAGGAACTGTTGATGAGATACGGTCTTCCGTTCAGCGGTTTTTGCAAATCGTGAGCCCAGATTCACTTGCTACGGCTTGGAAACATCAGGTAATGCGTAATTCTATTTTTAAAGATGGCATTACTGGTTACGATGTGCGTAACCGACTATCTCTGTCAAAGGAGGAGATGTCTAAAGTGAAGAAAAGGATTGATAGACGAGAGATATATGAAGATTTTTGCTTGTCAAGTTGGGATTGTTGCGTTGAAAATGATAGGCTTTGCTTGGTAATCAAAGACACTACTGGTGATTGGAACTATACTCTCATTTTAGGGGAGAATGGTATTCCTCGACGGCGGGATCAATTTGGTTGCTATGATTATATGTTTGATAAACATTTGATTGTTTTCCCATCTAAAGAGGCACGCAATCTATGGTACACGAATATGATAAGGAGTTGTGTACAGATGTTGGCTTGGGTGGAACTTGCGATCAATAAGCGAGTTCCTATCGTAATTAAGCCGATCTGTGTTGGAGGTAAAGACGGTACAAGCAAGTTGGAGGCATGTTACAATCTGATAACAAAAGGAAGTGGACAGGATGAACTTCTGAAGAAAACGTTAAGGGCACATATAGACCCAATGGAATACGAAACCTTGAAACACCCAATATCACTGATTTGCCATTTAGAAAAAAGGAAGAACAAAGATTACAAAGAGTTTAATGTGCAACTTGAGTTAAGGTGTGGTGACGAATATTTTGGAATTATCTTCGATGCATCAGGCTCTTATCATGATATTCAGAAACAATGTGTTGAATTCCTGTTTAAGATAGCACCAGATGCGTTGATGGGGGCATGGAAAGGGAAATACGGACGAAGCGATTTGTTCAAGTGAAATCACAAGCGAGACAGTCCTTTCACAAGAAGTAACGATTAAGACGAAAATGAAACAGAAAGTAACAATCAAAATCGTGACGTCCATTGCCTTGATCACATTTGTGAACATGGCAAGCGCTCAATGGACTTCTTACAGGTCGCAATCGCAATTCCGAGGCGGTACGGCATACTACAACAATGCAAACGGAGCGCCGGCAGGAACTGCTACCAGGATGGGCAATACGACATATTACAACAACGCGAATGGTGCTGCGGCGGGAACGTCCTATCGAATGGGTAACACGACATACTACAATAACGCGAATGGTTCGGCGGCAGGAACGTCCCATAGGATGGGTAATACAACATACTACAACAATGCAAACGGTGCGGCAGCGGGAAGGACGACTATTATGGGCAACACCACCTACTACTACAATGCGAATGGTTCACCGGCTGGAACTTCAACAAGAATGGGCAACACAACATACCATTATAACGCGAACGGTTCCCCTGCTGGAACTACTTTTAGGATGGGAAGATAGGTCTGGGTAGTTTCATCCACGGTGCGAACGTGGACGAGCAGGCGGCTACACATGAGCCTGTTGCGCTTCCACTGCTTTATACGGTGGAGAAATGTGTTCTTGCGCGCGATGTTCATGGTGCTTGCCAAAGCCGCAGAGCGAGCGACATCCAAACATCTTTCAACCCTTTTGCTGAACTTGTTTGTTCAACTGTTCTGCCACTACCTCCGTGGCGTTTCGGACGCAATCTTCGCAACTGCACAGGACCTTGCTTGTGTCAATGCCCTTTATGTCGCGACAGACAGTCGCGCCGCAGAGTTCCTTGAAGCGCGGCACGATGGACCGTGAATTCGCCATCGCCTCTCCATTGCCAGAGAGCAATGATGAGACCATGATCGCGCCGACGAGCGCACCGCACGTTCCCTCCATGGTCCCCATGCCGGCCCCGAAGCCGGAACCGAGACGCAACAGCTCGTCCTCGCCCTTGCCAAGCTTGTCGGCAAAGGCGACCAATACCGCCTGGCAGCAATTCATCTCGCGCTTGCGTTGCGCGGCGTAGTCTTTCAATGAAAACGCCACAACTGCCACAATGAAAACGCCACAACTGCCACAATGAAAATCCAGCAAGTGACACAACGCTTGCAGTGTCGATGAGAATATGCTGTCATTCTTGACATGAAACAGTACAGAAAAAGGATTTTAGACGAGATTCTGAAGGAAGAACTCTCGATTATGGGCGCTGTTGTCATTGAAGGCGCAAAATGGTGTGGAAAAACCACGACTGCTGAATTCAGGCGCGGGACGATTCGCGTGGATACGGATGCGGCCCATGTCGCTGTGGGAGTCTGGAGATTCGTCCGGTACGGTCAGCCTTTCCGCCCTTTTTGCCGGGGACGTTCCGGTAGGCGCGCCTCCTGCAACAAAGACTCTGGACGAAATCGCTTTCTTGGCCTGTAGGGGCGGATGGCCATACGTTTCGGAACTCAAGACGAACGTTGCGCTGAATGTGGCGTTTTCATATTTGAACGCCGTGGTCAAGTCCGACATTTCCCGGTATGACGGCGTAAGCCGGGATGAAACACGTGCACGGCGTTTGATGCGGTCGTATGCCAGACTTCAGGGCACGCAGGCCACGGCGGCGGTGATCAAGGCCGATCTTGCTGCAAACGAGCCGAGGTCGTTTGGCGAGGCGACCGTGTGTTCATACGTCAATGCGCTTAAGGGAATATTCACCATTGAAGACATGCCGGCTTGGTGTCCCAATCTGCGAAGCAAAACGCCCATCAGGACGAGCGACACGCGGTATTTCACCGATCCGTCGATCGCTACCGCCGCTCTGGGGCTTGCGCCGGAGGACCTCATGAACGACCTGCGGACGTTCGGATTGATTTTCGAGACGATGGCCGCGAGGGATCTTCGGGTCTATGCCGATGCTTTGCGGGGGAACGTGTCGCATTATCGTGATGCAAATGGACTGGAGTGCGATGCGGTCGTGCATCTGAGAAACGGACGACATGGCCTCGTGGAGGTGAAACTTGGCGGGAAGGAACTCATAGACAAAGGTGCGGACACGTTGAATGCGCTCGCCAAGAAGATCACTGAAAGCAAGCTGGTACAACCAACATTCAAGATGGTCCTGACGGCGGTTGGCGGGTTTGCCTATCGGCGCGACGATGGTGTGATTGTGTGCCCCATATCATCCCTTCGCCCATGACGGCGTTGTTTTTTCTAGTTGTATTTGTTGTTTCCAATCTCTGTCCCATTGCGGTGGGGCGCTGGGTTTGGTATAATATCGGCATGGAAACGACTCATTGGCTTGACCTTAATCCCGACCCGGCGCACGTGAAGCGTGAGCGGACGAAGGCCCGCGAGCTGCGCGCAACCGACTGGTGGCGCGCGCAGCTCGCTAAGGGCGTGTGCCATTACTGCGGAAAACAGGTCGGCGCCGCCAACCTCACGATGGACCACGAGGTGCCCGTCGCGCGGGGCGGACGCTCCACGCGCGGGAACTGCGTGCCGTGCTGCAAGGACTGCAACAACAAGAAGAAGGCGTTCACGCCGGCGGAACAGATTCTCGACCAGTTGTTTCCAGAGGACATCGAACCATGAAGATGGAAAGATTCACCGTCGGCGCACGAGGTAGTGCGCTTTCTCGCGCCCAGACGGAAGGTGCGCTTGATTTCCTGCGTACGCGCTTTCCGGGCACGGATTACAGCGTCGTCACGGTTGAGACGCCGGGCGACCGCGACCTCGTGACGCCGATAGAGAAGAGCGCGCCTGATTTCTTCACGCGCGATTTGGACGAGGCCGTGCGCGACGGGCGCATTGACTTCGCCGTTCATTCTGCAAAGGATTTGCCGCCGAAAATCGCGGATGATTTGGATTGGTTCTGGTTGCCGAAGCGTGCCGATCCGCGCGATGCGTGGGTGGTGCGGGCACGGCCCGCTCGGCGAGCGGGTCCTACCAAGAGCGGCCCGCTCGGCGAGCGGGCCCTACCAGGTCTCAGAATTGGTGTGTCGAGTGAGAGAAGGGCGGCGTATGCGAAGAAGGTCTATCCGAAGGCAAAGTTGCTGCCGATTCGCGGGTCGATCGATTCGCGTATCCAGCAGTTGCGCGACGGACGCTACGACGCCGTGCTGATGGCGCTCGCGGGTATCACGCGCCTCTATGGTGGTACGCCGCCTGGCGTGGAGTTGATTCCGATTCCGATCGAGGAGCTGACGCCGCCAGAAGCGCAGGGATATTTGGCTGTCGTGTTCCGCGCCGGGGATGCGCGGTTGATGGCGATGCGCGCGCACTTCGTCAAGGCCGTGCGTTTCGTGAGCGCGGGCGTGGGCGACGCGGGGCTATGTACCGTGCGGGGGATGCGTGATCTGGAGGAAGCTGATGTGATTCTCCACGATGCGCTATTCGACTTGTCGCTGTTAGGACAGAGGACAGAGGACGGAATACAGAGGATTGATGTTGGCAAGCGTTGCGGTGCGCACACGATGAAGCAGGCGGAAATTACGCGGCTCATTTGCGACGAGGCGCGGAAGGGACGTCGCGTGGTGCGGCTGAAGGGCGGCGACGCGGGGTTGTTCGGACGGCTCGCGGAGGAAACCGATGCGCTGACGGCGCTTCAGATTCCGTTCGTGGTGCGTCCGGGCGTGAGTGCGCTCGTAGCTGCCACGACGGGTACGGGGTTGCTTCTTACGCGGCGTGGCGAGTCGCGAGGTTTCACTGCCTACACGCCGCGTTCGACTGGTACGGAGACGCCGCAAGTTGCGTTCATGGCTACGCGGATGGCGTCGGACGAGGCTCGTCGTCTTGTGCGTGAAGGGTGGCCGAAGACGACGCCGTGCGCGTTCGTGTTCGACGCGGCGGGTCCGCGAGAAGAAGTGCGCACGGCCACGCTCGGCACGGTGAGGAAGATTCTGCCGGCGAAGGAAGAGGACCGCCCCGGTCTCTTCATCGTGGGATGCGTTGCGGCGTATGGGTGGCCACGTCTTGGGCCGTTTGCCGGACGGCGCGTGCTCGTGACGTGTTCGGACGCAGTGCAGGAAAGGGCCGCTATAGCGGTGGAGGACCGCGGGGGACGGCCGATACGCTGGCCGCTTATTGAATTGCGGGCGACGCGTGCGTTCGGCGACGAGATGGCGCAATACGATGCAATCGTTCTGACCTCGCCATCGGCCGTGCGGATTTTCTTCGCGAACTGCACGTGCGATTTGCGGCGGCTTGGCGCGTTTTATACGTGCGGGGCGGGGACGGACGCGGAGCTGCGTAGGCACGGCATCGCGAGCGACGTTGTGCCGGCGTCGGACTTTTCGGCGGCGGGGCTTATTGCGGAGATCAAGAAGCTCGACTTGCACGGAAAGCGCGTGTTGCGGTTGCGGAGCGCGAAGGCCGGAAACGCCGTTGCGCGCGCGCTTCGTCGGGCGGGCGCGAAGGTGGATGACGTGGTGCTTTACGACAACTGCGAATGTGCGCCGGAAGGTGCGCTGCCGCCGTTCGATGACGTGTTCTTCGCGTCGGCTTCGGCGGTGGAGTCGTTCATCGGTCGGTACGGCGCTGGTGCGCTGCGCGGGAAAGGCGTTCTCGTGATGGGCGGTCCCACGCGAAACGCCCTGCCGAAGAAGCTCTCCGCAAAGTCGCGGATTTTTGATATACTTGATTCAACCGTTTCGGGCATAGTGCCCTTCAACTACAAGGAGAAGAGATGAGCAAAGCTACATACGAGGCCGCCAAGGCCCAGTACAAGAAACTCGGCATCGACACCGAGAAGGCGATAAACACGCTGAAGAAAATCAGCATTTCGATGCACTGCTGGCAAGGCGACGACGTCGGCGGGTTCGAGACGACCGGCGGCGCGTCCGGCGGCATCCAGACCACGGGCAACTATCCCGGCAAGGCGCGTACGCCGCAGGAGCTTATGGCGGACCTCGACTTCGCCCTGAAGTTGATCCCCGGCAAGCACCGCGTTAACCTCCACGCCTGCTACGGCATCCACGAGGGTACGGTGGCCGACCGCGACAAGATCGAGCCCAAGCACTTCGCGCCGTGGGTCGCGTGGGCGAAGAAGCGCGGCGTGGGCCTCGACTTCAACCCGACGTTCTTCTCGCATCCCCTCGCGGCGAACGGTCTCACGCTTTCGAGCCCCGACCCGAAGGTGCGCGCGTTCTGGGTGAAGCACGGCATCCAGTGCCTCAAGATCGCCGAGTACTTCGGCAAGGAACTCGGCACGCCCTGCGCGATCAACTTCTGGTGCCCGGACGGCTACAAGGACGAGCCCAGCGACCGTCTTGGGCCGCGTCAGCGCATGGCCGACTCGCTCGATAAGATCTTCAAGTACAAGTACAACAAGAAGCTCGTGATCCCGACCTTCGAGTCGAAGCTCTTCGGCATCGGCCTTGAGAGCTACACCGTGAACTCGCACGAGTTCGTGATGGGCTACGCGATGAAGAAGGGCATCCTCGCGCTCCTCGACATGGGCCACTTCCATCTCTCCGAGAACGTTGCGGACAAGATCAGCTCGTTCCTCATGTTCTTCGGCAAGGTCGCGTTCCACATCTCGCGTCCCGTGCGCTGGGACTCCGACCACGTGATCCGCGTGAACGACGACCTTCGCAACGCCGCGCACGAGATCGTCCGCATGGGCCCGGAGAACTTCATCGTGGCGCTCGACTACTTCGACGCCTCCATCAACCGCGTGGCTGCATGGGTGCTTGGAATGCGCAACATGCAGAAGGCGCTTCTCGAGGCGCTCCTTGAACCGTCCGCCACGCTGAAGTCGCTTCAGGACGGCGAGCAGTTCACCGAACAGCTCGTGCTCCAGGAAGAGCTCAAGACCTATCCCTTCGCGGCTGTGTGGGAGGAGTTCTGCGATCGCGCGAAGCTTCCCGCCAACGAGACGTGGATGGCGGACGTGCTAAAATACGAGCGTGACGTCCAGAGCAAGCGCGTTTGACGTCGCCTACACATGAAAAGACTAGGCGATATATTGAAGGTCCCGGGACTCCCCTGGCTGCTTGCCGCGGGAGTCGCCGTGTGCGTAGCGTTCCTTGCTGTGTGGTATGGAGGTCTCAACCAGGACGAAGGCTGGTATCTGTATTCCGCACAGCTGGTGCGGGACGGCAAATTGCCGTACCGCGACTTCTTCTACACCCAGGGGCCGACACTCCCGTTCGTGTATTCGGCTCTTGCCTGGGTGTGGGGGCAGGGTTCACCGCTCGCAGGACTGCTGGGCGGACGCATCGTCACCTTCATGTTCGGCCTTTTCGCAACGGCTTGCGCAATAGGTCTAGTGCGCAGGCTTGTGCCGGAGGACAGGCGAGGAAGGGCTTCACTTGTGGTGTTTTCTCTCCTCGCCTGCAACCTCTACCACGTTTACTTCACTACGATTCCGAAGACTTACGCGCTGGGGAGTCTTTTCGTGCTGGCGGGATTCCTGCTGCTCACGTACCGGTCTCCGTTTGCCGCTTTCGCAGGCGGGCTATCCTTGGCGTTCGCCACCGGCACGCGCATTTCGCTTCTCCTCATACTTCCCGTCGTTGGCGTTACGCTTCTCGTGCGGTTCCGCGATTTCAGGTGGCGTTTCCTCTGGTTCGGGCTTGGCGGTGCGCTCGGTTTGCTTCTGACGTACGGACTATTCGCATTCGACCCAGCGTCCCGTGCCGGACTGCTTGCCGCGCAGAGCTACCACGCCGCACGTGGCGGGTTTGATCCGTTCTTCGCGATTGGCAGCGTTTCGCGTCTCGCGCGAGGCTACATGGCGCTTGGCGTGGTGCTGTTCGGCGTGCTGATGACGCGGCGTCCCGCACCGGATTCGCCGCGCATGCCCGTGGAACAGTCCGCAACGCTATGGATGCTCGGAATCTCCTTCGCCGCAGTGTTCTTCCTGCAGCTCTCCGCCCCGTTCCCGTACGACGACTATCAGGTGCCGCTCATGGGCATGTTGACGGTGCTGGTGGCGTCGTGGTACTGCCGTCGCGGCGGTACGGCGTGGTTTGCGGTATTGGCGGCATGTCTCGTCTCTTTCACCTCGCCGCTCCTACAGAACTGGGCCACTTACGGGCAGGACCGTTTCTGGAGCCAGAAGAAGGAGCGGACGGAACTCTCCAAGCTCAGGGAGATGGGGAAGCTTGTCAACGCGCTGGATCCTGACGGGAAGGACATCCTCACGCAGGACCTTTACCTCGCCGTTGAGACAGGGCGTACCGTTCCGCCCGGGCTTGAGATGGGGCCGTTCTCGTATTTCCCCGAACTCTCCACGGAGGACGCGCGAGCCCGCCACGTGCTCAACCGCGAATTGATGTACGACCTGCTTGATTCCGCGCCGTGCGGCATCGCCGCGTGTTCAGGGTACGCGTTTGCAATCTCCGCGCCGACGTGCGCCGAGACCGATTCCAGTGAACAGGCCCGTCTCTTCAAGGAACTTAAGCGTGGCTACGACCTCGTTGCGCGAGAAGCCGACTTCGGCCAGAACGCGACGACGCTGCTGTTGATGAAGCGCAGGGAAGCGCGCACGGAAAAATCCAAATGAAGGTGAGAACCGTGGCAATTGCCGGGTTCGGCTTCATGGGCCGCACCCACTACGGCAACTGGAAGAAGCTGAAGGGCGCGAAGGTTGTCGCGATTTGCGACTCCAATCTGGCGCAGCTGAAGAACAAAGTGAAGGGCAACGTCGGCGATGCTGACCGCTCGACCGACTTTTCGGGAATCGAAGTGTATTCCGATTTCGGGGAGATGCTGGCGAGAAGCGACTGCGACATAGTTGACGTGACGTTGCCAACGCCCCTGCATCCACAGATGGTCGAGGCCGCGCTCGCTGCGGGGAAACACGTGATTTCCGAGAAGCCCATGGCCATAGACGCAAGGGTCTGCGACGCAATGCTTGCGGCCGCTGGCAGGGCTAAGGGTAAATTCATGGTCGCGCAGTGTCTGCGTTTCCAGGCGGAACACGTTTACGTGAAGAGCCTCATTGAGGGTGGCCGTTACGGAAATGTGGTGTCTGCGGATTTCGCGCGTGTTTCCATGACGCCCGGATGGGGCGCTGGCGGCGTGAAGTCGTGGTTCCTCGATGAAGGAAAATCAGGCGGGGTGGCGCTTGACCTGCATATACACGACACGGACCTCGTCAACTGGTGGTTCGGGAAGCCTAAGTCAGTCGTCAGCCGCGAACGCCGCCGCTCCGACGGCGTGGGCGTACACATTGCAACGTCATACGCATATCCAGACAAGGTCGTCAATGCCGTCGGCAGCTGGGTGGATGCGCCGTCCTTCGTGTTCGAGGCGTCGTTCCGCGTGGTGTTCGAGCGCGCCGTGGCCGTGTGCGACACGCGTCGGAATCCATCGTTTGTCGTGTATCCAGCGAAGGGCAAGCCGTTCACTCCGAAGTTCAGGAACGCGGACGGCTACTTCAACGAACTGAAGGCGTTTCTTGATTGGACGCGCACCCCATCTGCAAAATCGCCGTTCGATGCATGTGCCGCCCGCGATTCGGTTGCCATCGTCGATGCCGAACGGAAGAGCGCAAAAACCGGCCGAGCCGTTTTCATTATGCGCGGCGTCGGGAAATTGTGATATACTTATTGCCGCCATGGAAAGACCAAAGAGAACGGCGTTCATCGAACGCAACACGAAAGAGACGAAGATCAAGCTTTCGCTCGACCTTGACGGGTCGGGCGCGGGCGAGGTGGATACGGGCGTTGGCTTCTTCAACCACATGCTCGAACTGTTCAAGAAGCACGCGCTGGTGGACCTCACGGTGAAGTGCGAGGGCGACGTTGACGTTGACTACCACCACACGGTCGAGGACGTAGGCCTCGTGCTCGGCAAGGCGCTCAACGAGGCGCTAGGCGAGCGGCGCGGCATCGTGCGTTACGGCTTCGCCTCGATTCCTATGGACGAGGCGCTATGCGAGGCGTCCCTCGATCTCGGAGGGCGTCCGTTCCTCGTGATGGCGAGTTCCATGAAACACATGATGGTGCGCGATTTCGAGGTCAAGCTGCTTGAGGAGTTCTTCCGCGCCGTAAGCGTGGAGGGGCGCCTCAACATCCACCTCCGCCAGATCAGCGGCGACGAGGCGCACCACGTGTGCGAGGGTTTTTTCAAGAGTTTCGCCCGTGCGCTGCGGCAGGCTGTTGCCGCTGATCCGCGCGAGAAGGGCGTGCCCTCGTCGAAGGGCTGCATTTAAAAAGGAAAATCGGGAATGAAGCTTCAAGGCACTATTACGGCGATGATAACGCCGTTTACGCAGGACGACAAGGTCGATTACGGCGCGCTCAAGGCGTTCGTTGATTGGCAGTGCGAGAGCGGCGTCGAGGGGTTGTGCCCCGTGGGCACCACTGGCGAGTCGCCAACGCTCACGCACGAGGAACACCACGAGGTGATCGCCAAGGTGATAGAATACGCGGCGGGGCGCGTGAAGATCATCGCCGGCACCGGCGCGAACTCCACCGCCGAGGCCGTCTCGCTTACGAAGGACGTCATTACGCGCGGCGGCGCGGACGCGACGCTGCAGGTGACGCCGTACTACAACAAGCCGAACGCGGAAGGGCTGTACCGCCACTTCATGACTGTGGCCGACCTCGGGCTTCCGGTCGTGCTCTACAACGTGCCCGGACGCAGTGGACGCGAGATTCCGCTCGACGTGGTGGCGCGTCTCGCGAAGCATCCGAACGTGGTGGCGATCAAAGAGGCCGCTGGCAGCGTTGAGCGCGTGAGCGCGATCCGCCACCTCTGCCCGGAGCTCACGGTGCTTTCCGGCGACGACTCCCTTGCCCTGCCGATGATCGCCGTTGGCGCGTCCGGCGTGATTTCCGTCGCGTCCGACGTGATGCCGCGCGAGATCAGCAACTTCATCCGCACCGCGCTCGCGGGCGACTTCGCATCCGCGCGCATCCTCCACGAACGGTACTACGACCTCTTCCACGATCTTTTCATCGACACGAACCCGATCATGGTCAAGGAGGCACTCGTTATGACGGGGCGTATCGGACCAGGTTTCCGTCTGCCCCTTTGCGAGACCACTCCGGAGAAGCGCGAGAAGCTGAGGTCCACGCTCGTCGCGCTGGGACTCGGGGTGTGATGCCATGACCCTTGCCGACATTGAAAAGGCGTGCGAGTCCGTTCAAGGCGTGGTGTTCGACTTCGGCGGCGTGATTTCCGAGTCGCCGCTGACCGACGAATGGGCCGTCTATCCGTACTGCGAGAAGTTGGGCGTTGACCGCGCCGCCGTCGATCGCGGCTGGGCGCGTTACAGGAACATCTTCGACGGCGGGCTGATATCATTCGCGGAATACTACGAGCGCACGTTTGCCGACGCCGGGGCCAAGGTCACGCCCGAGCAGATTGAAGACCTCTGGGAACTCGATTCCGTGAGCTGGGCCCGCGTCCTTCGCGGCGACACCCTGGAGCTGATGCGGCGGCTGAAGTCCGCCGGGAAGAAGATTGGCGTGCTCTCGAACATGTCCAATGAATTCTACGAGCGCCTTTACGTGGTGCGCTGCGCGGAGTACAGGGCGCTTTTGGATGCGGAGGTGATATCGAGCCTCTACAAGCTCTACAAGCCGGAGGAGCCGATCTACCGCCTTGCCGAGAATAAAATGGGCCTAGCCCCAGGGCAATTGATGTTTCTGGACGATACCGAGGCGAACGTCGTGGCTGCGCGTTCCTTCGGCTGGCATTCCGAAGTCTATCCCAAATCCTAGGGATTTCGTGATTGTAATTCGTCCGTGGTTTGATATACTAGTTCCGTTTTTCACCGAAAGGAAAAGAAGATGGCTGTAATAGGACAAGGTCTCGTGCTGATGGTCGCAGGCATGGGCATCGTATATCTGTTTTTGACCGTGCTCATATTCGTGGCGAAATATGCATCCGCGTTCGTTGCGAGGTTCGACGGCATCCTGCCGCAGGACGCGCCGAAGAAGGCGCCGGCTAGGGCTGCCGCAAACGACGACGCCGACGTGGCGCTCGCGATAGCGGTGGCGCTGGGGTAAGGATACGGGGGAAACCAGTTTTCCCCGGACCCCTTTTATAGGGATTTCCCTTTTTTCATCATTTTATTCAAAGGAGCTATAATGGCAAAGAAAAACGTAAAGTTCATGCTTACTGCATTCCGCGACGGATTCCAGTCTGTAATCGGAGCGCGTGTTCTCTCAAAAGATTTCCTCCCGTGCGTGGAGGAGGCGTACCAGGCCGGCGTCCGCTGGTTCGAGGCTGGCGGTGGTGCACGCTTCCAGAGCTGCTATTTCTACTGCCAAGAGGATGCGTTCGAAGTGATGGACAAGTTCCGCAAGGCGGCTCCTGAGGCAGACCTCCAGACGCTCTCGCGTGGCGTGAACGTGGTGGGCCTCGAGTCGCAGTCGAGCGACATGATCAAGCTCCACGCGCAGATGTTCAAGAAGCACGGCATGAGCTCGATCCGCAACTTCGACGCGCTCAACGACGTGAAC
>Ga0310694_10002344_pt1 | contig 19593 bp, 13 predicted proteins | sample 174DNAGHGhighgp2_FD_203884 | JGI IMG/M metagenome (GOLD analysis project Ga0310694, IMG submission 203884) | Sheep rumen microbial communities from Palmerston North, Manawatu-Wanganui, New Zealand - 1742 DNA GHGhigh gp2 (v2) (version 2) | ecosystem: Host-associated > Mammals > Digestive system... | reverse complement strand
CCATCAGGGGGTGGTTCAAGTAGAACCCGATCTCAGGATGATCGCTATAATAGTTTGCCATAATTATTTGCTATTCTGCTTATAGTACTTAATTAACTTTGGAACAACCTCCTCAACGGTGCCAACAATCACGTAGTCGGCAATCTTGTTGATAGGCGCATCGGGATCGCTGTTAACAGAGATGATGATACCAGAATCCTGCATACCAGCGATGTGCTGAATCTGTCCAGAGATACCACAGGCGATGTACACCTTGGGGTGAACGGTAACACCTGTCTGACCAATCTGACGGTCGTGATCCAACCAGCCAGCATCTACAGCGGCACGGCTACCACCAACCTCACCATGCAGAACCTTTGCCAACTCGAACAGCTGGTCGAAGTTCTCCTTGCAGCCCATACCGTAACCACCGGCTACAACGATAGGTGCACCCTTCAGGTTGTGCTTGGCAGCCTCTACGTGGTGGTCGAGCACCTTAACGACGAAAGCCTCGGGGCTAACATACTTGCTTACCTCAGGATAAACAACCTCCTTGCGGCACTCGCCATCGTACAGAGCCTTCTGCATAACGCCAGAGCGTACAGTAGCCATCTGTGGACGGTGGTCGGGGTTAACGATGGTAGCTACGATGTTACCGCCGAAGGCAGGACGAATCTGATAGAGCAGATTATCATAGTGAGTCTTAGTCTTGGCATCATCGTACGGACCAATCTCCAGCTCTGTGCAGTCGGCAGTCAGACCTGAAGTCAGTGATGACGATACACGTGGACCGAGGTCGCGACCAATCACGGTAGCACCCATCAAGCAGATCTGAGGCAGCTCCTCCTTGAAGAGGTTAACCAGAATATCAGTGTGGGGAGCTGAGGTGTAAGGGAACAGGTCCTTAGCATCGAAAACAAACAGCTTGTCAACACCGTAAGGCAGAATCTGATCCTCAACCTTACCAGAAATACCGGTACCGGCAACAACGGCGTGCAGCTCTACGTTCAGTTCATTGGCAAGTTTGCGACCCTTGGTCAACAGCTCCTGAGATACTTCCTGTACCAGAGTACCTTCTATTTCGCAATATACAAATACGTTGTTCATATTGTTTCTTTTATTAACGACAACTTGGACAACTAAAACAACTTTTTATATGTTGTCTATGTTGTTACAGTTGTCTTCTTTATAAATCAGCCAATGATTTTCTCTTCCAACAATTCTTTGATCATTCCCTCGATATCAGCATCAGAAGCCGTCAAAGTCTTCGACTCCTTAGCCTGGAACACGATGTTCTTGATGGCCTTAACCTTGGTAGGTGAGCCACTCAGACCGCACTGGTTTACATCGCCATCCACGTCGGCCACGCTCCACTGGTTCAGTGTGAGTTCAGGGCACTCGTCGTACAGATAGTCGTATGGTGTGCCCTCGGCAGGACGCTCCATAGGACAGGTAGCGCGCTTGTACTTCATCACCAGCTTGGCATTCTGGGGGCGACAAGGAGCAGCGCTTCCGTTAACGGTGATAACAACAGGCAGAGGAGCCTCTACGGTCTCAACGCCACCGTCGATCACGCGCTTGATGGTAGCCTTACCATCCTTAACACTGAGTACCTCCTCGGCATAAGTAACCTGGTTAAGACCCAGCTTCTGAGCCACCTGAGGACCTACCTGAGCGGTATCACCGTCGATAGCCTGACGACCACCGATGACGATGTCTACGTCGCCAATCTTCTTGATGGCAGTAGCCAGCGCATAAGAAGTTGCGAGGGTATCAGCACCAGCGAAGAGACGGTCGGTCAACAACCAACCCGTATCAGCGCCACGATAAAGTCCCTGACGGATAATCTCTCCTGCACGTGGAGGGCCCATCGTGAGGATTCCTACTGTTGAGCCTGGGTTCTGCTCCTTCAGGCGAAGGGCCTGCTCCAGGGCATTTAAATCTTCTGGATTGAAGATGGCGGGCAGGGCAGCACGGTTCACGGTGCCTTCTGCGGTCATGGCATCCTTACCCACATTTCTGGTGTCTGGCACTTGCTTGGCCAGCACAACGATTTTTAAAGCCATAATATAAAAATAAAGTATTTTCGTTTTAAAACGGGTGCAAGGACAGTGCAAGCCGAATGTAAAGAGCTCGCTCTTTGCTGAGGCGAAGCCTGTTCTCGCAGTCGTTTTTTCAAAATCGACCGCAAAGGTACGACTTTTTACGCACACAGCCAAATAAAATGCACAAAAACAGCCAATTTGCGCACACATTGGCTGTTTTGTGCAATACCATCTCTTTTCAACGGAATCAGAACTCACGGTTCATAAGCATGTCGAAAGCACCTACCAGAGCTGCTGCCATGCGCATGGACACCATCTCACCCGTCAGATAGTCACTATCGCCCTTCAGGTCTTGTTTAATGAGAGCGTTGTCAGACCAATAGTAGCGAATCTCATTGGCACCCGACTTCTCGAAGAAGAACACCATATCGCCCTTCTCATCGAACAGGAACTCCTCGTAGATGTCAGTAGAACCGAAATTAACCTTACGCACAATGAAATAGACCTTGAACACGTTACTTTCCACCTCTTCATCGAAGTCACCATTATAATAATAGGTGGTAACCTCCTTGACAGGACCTGCTCCTGCAGCCATGTAGTTACTGGTGACAACAGTCTCGTCGAGTGGCAGTTCGGCCTCGCGCTTGTATTTCTGCGTCTCCTTCACTTTAGCATAGCGAGCACGGATGTCGGCAATCTGATCTTTCAAAGAAGGTCCCTGCTGTGGCTTAACTTTGTATGCAGGACCAATGGCACGCTCCTGAATAGGATTATCATCACGGTAGAAGGTGGTATTCTGGTCGGCATAGCCGAAGTTACTGCTGTTCACGTCGCCCAGATCGTATGCCTCGGGATGATGAATCTCGCAGCTCTCCACACGGATGGGTCCGCCAAGACTGAACAGCTGTCCCTTATTCTGGGCAAAACGGCAACGTTTGAAGAGAATGTTCTTGCTGTCGCTCCTCACGCCTACAAGGTCGAACTCACGGCAACGCACGAAGTCACAGTCTGTGAACGTAGCGTCCTCAACGCCTAAAAGCTGCATGATACCGTAGGAGCAGTCATGGATAACGGTGCTTTCCATCGCTATCTTCTTACACGTCCAGGCCTCCAGTCCATAGGTGCCGCAGCCGTAGAGATCGCAGTTGGCAACGGTGATATTCTGACTATTCTCAGCATAGATGACACCTCCCTCGCAGTAGCCCTCCTCTGTATGTCCCATGGTGAGACGTTCCAGACGGATATTACGGCAACGATAGAGGTTGATGACATTGGCGTAGCGCGGGTTGACGACGATATGGCAGTTCTTACCAGCACCTCGGATGGTGAGGTTGTTGACGCCAACCAGATCAAGCTGACGACCGTCGAAGCGATCGCAGCTGACCTTCGTATCGGCAGCGACATCACGTTCGGGGTAGTAGTCGTTCCGCCATAGGTAACCCATGCGATGGAACAATTGCTCGTTGTCTAACTCATCCGACAGGTTTAGTGTACAACCGTCCTTAATGATGACGGTGCGGTCACTACCCAGCGCTTCAATGAACTCTTGGGTAGTGCTGACGGTAATCTCTTGCTTCGTAGTCTGTGCCTGTGCCCCTGCAACTACCAGCAGACACACAAGAATCATGATTGTCAGTCGTTTCATAGTCTATCGTGTTTTTAAAGATTATTCCTCCCTTTCAATAAAAGAGAACGGTTTCCACTGTGGCTTGATGAAAATGTCCTCGCCCCTGTCGGCGTGGATGATGTCTATGCTCTCGTCCTTTGCGCCATAACCATTCTTGTGTGACGCGTACTCCGTGGCCCTACCCTCCTCTTCATCATAGTTGGGCTCAGAAGTAATGATGTAACCAATGCTACCATTTTGTAGGACGACATAATAATGTACGTGTTCAAAATCGCTGGTATAGACCACCACATCCTTCTCCGTCCAGGGTTTGCCTGCCTCAGGAACAACGTGATACATACTCTCCAGCATGGTAGCCTCGTCGCAGACAGTGACAGTCTGCATCTTACCACGGAACTCGTTCACCACAATCCAATTATCATTATTCTTCAGACAGAGCGCTGGACTGCCGCTGTGGTCAATGTCCACGAGGGCATACTGTGTAAAGCCCTGTGTGCCGGCCTTTATCCAGTCGCCCTCACCGAAGTACTGAAAACAGAAATCATCAATCAGCGTCTTCGAACGATGGAACGTCTCGCCATCCCAACTATAGACCTGCGTAAAGTCGGTATCTGGGAAAAAGTAATATTCGTGGATGATGAAGTCGGTGCCTTTCCTAGGAAGCGTCCAACTGAACTCCATCCTCTCGAAAGGCTTCTGATAGGAGTCGATAGGACTCTTTGAAGGTGTCAACGTCTGTGTCTGCGGATCGTAGTCATACCAGCACAGCAGGTTCTGCACAGGGTCGTGCTGATCGTACAGGCTAACAGCGAAGATACGATGTCCGTTGTTCTTGCGCCACACACAAGCCGTCACCTGGTCAACATCCGTTGGTGACAGATAACCCACATAGCCGTTACGTCTGTCGATGATAATGTCCAAGAGCCCCTCCTCTTCCTCGTAAGTGGAGAAGTTACCGTCAAAGCGGGTACCCTTGGCAGGCTGGGCCTCCTGCTTCATCACCTCGCCGACCACCCAAGTGGGAAGTGTCTGATGGAAAGCCTTCAGTAGCGTCATCACATCAGGTGTAGCCCCACCGTCTGTGACCTTGATAGACTTACTGCGCCAGTATTGGCTCACCTCAGAATTGCTCATAACAATGTTTGCCCATGCGCTGGAACCAATAAGGACACTCAATAGTAAGACCACTATTCTTTTCATAATCCAGAAATGTTATAAACGATGGTGCAAAGATACAAAGAACCAATTAAAAAACAAAAAAACACAACTATATTACATAATCTTGACGTGTTTTACAAAAAATAGTTGTAACTTTGCATCCGAACACCATTAAAATAGTAAAAACAACAATGAAACGACTACTGGCATTATCATTTATCATCTATCAACTGTCATCAAGCCCTGCAAGGGCTCAAGTCTTTGACAACCTGCCCGATCCCATCGAAGATGTGAACAAGGTGGTGGACAACACACCCGACTCCATTGCCAAGGCACTGATGTCGCGCCCGGCACCTGGCTCTACGCGCAAGGGCACGAACCCCGTGTTGTTCCTCGTCGGCAATTCGACGATGCGCAACGGCACATTGGGCAATGGTAATAACGGTCAGTGGGGCTGGGGCTATTTCTTCCCCAATTATTTTGATGCCAACAAGATTTCTGTCGAGAACCAGGCCCTGGGGGGCATGTCCACCCGCACTTTCTATACAGACCTGTGGCCAGCCATCCGCGAAGCCCTGAAGCCAGGTGACTGGGTCATCGTATCGATAGGACATAATGATAATGGCGAGTTCTTCGATGCTAAGAGGGCGCGTGCCGTCATCCCTGGCATCGACCCCGACACCTGCTACGTAGGTTTCAACCAGCGCACACAGCAGCAGGACACAGTCTACAGCTATGGCAACTACCTACGCAGATACATCCATGAGGCTCGCCAGAAAGGGGCCCATACCATTCTGATGTCGCTGACGCCTCGCAACGCCTATGATGACCAAGGGAAGATCATACGCAAGCCCCAGACAGAATGGGCACGTGCCGTTGCTGCCGAGGAGGATGTGCCCTTCATCGACCTCAACGAGATTAGTGGCAAGGAACTCGACTCGTTCAGTCGCTGGAAGGTGGACTATCACTTCCTGGGTGACAAAATCCACACGTCAAAGTTCGGTGCTGAGTTGAACGCCTATAGCGCCTATCTAGGTATTGTGCAGAGTCACGACCCGCAGTTGAAGGCGCTCATGAAATTCATGCCGATTCCCCAAAAGACCATTTGGAATGTGAATCGCCTCAGCGGAAAGCCCGTGCTCTGGTTTACGGGCGACTCGACGGTGAAGAACGCCGACAAGGACGACGACGGCATGTGGGGCTGGGCTTCGCAAGCAGCCACCGTCTTTGACGAGAGCAAGATACAGTTGGTGAATGCAGCCCGTGCCGGCCGTTCGACACGCTCGTTTATCCGCGAAGGCCTGTGGGATGCCGTCTATAACGCCCTACAACCGGGTGACTTTGTCACCATTCAGTTTGGACACAACGACATCTGTCCCATCACCGATGCGAAGGCCCGTGGTGTCATCCCTGGCACACAGGACACACTCCACGTCTATCATCTCGACAACGACACCTACGAGGTGGTTTACAGCTTTGGATGGTACCTGAAGAAGATGATTGACGACTGTCGCGAGAAGGGCGCCACACCCATCCTCGTCTCGCTGACACCACGCAACGAATGGCCTGGCGGTAAGATAGAACGTCGTGACGACACCTACGGCAAATGGTATCGTGAGGTGGTGGAGGAGACTGGCGTAGCCTTCATCGACATGCACAACATCTCTGCCGATTTCCTCGATAAGAAGTTCAGCGTGAAGCGTCTGCCTAAGGACAAGGAGAAAGCCAAGGCCAAGGTTGCCAAGATCAAGGAGAAGGCTGGTGTCTATTTCAAGAAAGACCACACCCACGCCTCCAAGCTTGGTGCCCGCATGAACGCCCAAAGCTTTGCCAAAGGGCTGAAAGCCACTGGCCTGCCCTTAGCAAATTATCTGAAGAAATAAGAAATTATTACTTTTTATCCTAATCGCCCTACGTGAGTGACAGTGGTGTATAGTCGAGGCCCCAGACCTTGGCCACTGCCTCGTAGGTACACTTGCCATCCACCATATTAACACCTCGGGCCAACGAACGGTCATCGCAACAGGCCTCACGCCATCCTTTGTCGGCAAGGGCTATTGCATAGCGCAGGGTAGCATTGGTGAGTGCGATGGTGGAGGTATTGGGTACAGCTCCAGGAATATTGGCTACGGCATAGTGGACAATGCCATCGACCTCATAGACGGGTTCACTGTGAGTTGTGGGATGGGAGGTCTCGAAACAGCCACCCTGGTCGATGGCCACATCAACGAGCACAGTACCCTTCTCCATGAGTTTCAGCATATCCTCGGTAATGAGTTTAGGAGCAGCATCACCAGGAATAAGTACAGACCCGATGACCACGTCGGTAGAAGGCAGCTCTTGACGGATGTTGTGCTCAGAGGAATAGAGTGTGTGGACATTGGCAGGCATCTCTGCTGCCAACTGCTTTAGTCGAGGCAACGAGACGTCAGTGATGGTGACCTCGGCACCCATACCAGCGGCAATGCGTGCGGCAGCCTCGCCCACCGTTCCACCTCCAAGCACCAGTACACGGGCTGGTTTCACGCCAGGCACACCTGCCATCAGTTTACCCTTGCCGCCCTTGGTCTTTTGCAGATAGTAGGCACCGTTCTGTGCTGCCATGCGTCCTGCCACCTCACTCATGGGTATCAGTAGCGGCAGGGAACGGTCATCGCGCTCCACCGTCTCGTAGGCAATGCAGACAGCACCACTCTTAAGCATGGCCTGTGTGAGTTCCTCTTCGCAGGCAAAGTGGAAATAGGTGAACAACACCTGACCTTTTCTGACCAACGGGTATTCTGGAGCAATAGGCTCCTTCACCTTGACAATCATGTCGGCCTGTGCATAGACATCCTCAATAGTAGGCAACATCTTGGCTCCTACTTTCTCGTAGTCGGCATCAGCGAAGCCACTACCCTCGCCTGCCGTTTTCTGGACTAGCACCTGATGACCTCTACGCACTAACTCGGCAACGCCCGACGGGGTCATGCCAACCCTGTTCTCGTTGTTCTTAATCTCCTTGGGAATTCCTACTTTCATAATCATCAAATTTTTGGTTAAACATTGACGTTGCAAAAATACGCATTGTTTTCCATAAAAACAAAAAAAATATTGTTTTTTCTTTGTATTTTTCAAGGTTTTTCGTACCTCTGGCTTCGCCTAAGGTACTTTCACTCGACAATTAAATAAAAATTTGCTTTTTTATTTGGCATTGTGCTCGTTTATTCGTACCTTTGCCAGCACATTAGACCTTTTATTAACCATTCTAAAAACCAAATTGCTATGGATTACAAGATTATTGACATTGAAGGTGTAGGCGAGGTTTACGCTGAGAAGCTCGTTGCAGTAGGAATCAACAAGGTGAGCGAACTGCTCGACAAGTGTGCAGCGCCCAAGGGTCGCAAGGAACTGGCAGAGGCTACTGGCATCTCTGAAAAGCTTATCCTGAAATGGACGAACCATGCAGACCTGTTCCGTATCAACGGCGTTGGCCCACAGTTTGCCGAGTTACTCGAGGCTGCCGGTGTGGACACTGTGAAGGAGTTCCGTCATCGCGTGGCAGAAAATCTGCAACCGAAACTAGTCGAGGTAAACGAACAGAAGAATATCTGCAACCGTGTACCTGCCGTCAGCGAGGTTCAGAAGATGATTGACCAGGCCAAGGAACTTGAGCCCCGCATGACCTACTAAAAGACATTCTTTTCACACAACAAAAGGAACGCTTCTTGCGTTCCTTTTATTATTTTATTTGAGTTTTGGCTTCAATTCGTCGGGTGAGTCCTTGGTAAACATGTTTACTGGTGGAGCCTGACGGGTGAAGAAGTCGGTAATGACTTCAGGACTAAGGGTGATGGAGGGATTGAAGTCTTCGCTCTGCATGTATCGCAGGATGGCCTGACGCATCTGTCGTGCTACGACACGCTGGTCGAGACGGCTGGTGATGTCCATTGTCGTCATCAGCAGTTTACCATTCAGCACCTTAGCCTCAACGAGCATACCCAGCTTACGACTGATGTGCCACGTATCGATAGGCTGGATGGGCGACTGGTAGTCGAGGGGCAGTTCCATGAGGTTCATCACCTGTGCCTTGTTGAGCAGCTCCCACCAGTTAATGTTCGACCATGAGTCGGTGGGGAAGTCGTACTTGAACAGCGGATGCTTTTTGTCGATATAGGCTCCTGTGGTGTGGGGCGGACGCATCTTGAACCACGATGTGTTCCAGAACACAGGCAGATACGACTGTTTCACATCGCTGCCCAGGGTAACCTTGCCGGCTGCCGTCAACAGTACCTTGCCGCCATCGGCAAGCACCTTCAGTGCCTTTGAATCAAGCGAATCAGCGATATAGAGGTCTTTCTCGTCCAACTGTTCCACCTGACCATCAACAGAATCGGGATAGACCCAGAACTCCCAGTGATTGCCAAACAGATTGGCAAAGTTCACAGCAAGGGTCACCTTCGTAGGAACGGTCAGACTGTTCAGGGGCTGACGCACGGTGCCAAGGGCATTGTTCTTTCCCACCTTCAGCGAAGGAACCGACAGTGTATCGAGTGCTATTAGGACGCCCTCGTCAGTAAAGAGCTGATAACTGACTGAAACACTGTCTACATTCTTTACATAGGCATTCATCATCTCGAGGGGCACTTCCAAGGTCTCGTTGTTGGTATAGACAAACTTAGGGAAACGTGCCAATACAACGAAGGGACTGCAGAACTCGCGCCACTGACGGGCGTTGACATAGCCCTTCTCGCGCCAGAAGACGTTCAGCGCTCCCACCAAAGCCGTGCCCTGACCGCTGTAGTCGTTGAGTCCCAGCAGTTGGAAGCCAGCATAGTCCTTCGTACGCAGGTTGCGCTCAATCTCGTACTTATAGCAGAGCGTCTGCAGCTTACCGCTGGCCATCAGGAAGTTCTCGGCCTGCGATGCCATACCGTTCTTGACCAACAGGTCGCGGAAGATGTCGAAGTTCTCGGCTTTGTAGACACCCGTATATTGCTCGGTCTCTTTCAGGTCTGGGAAGGCACACCACTGGCCCTGCTCATGGGCGATGATAGGCGAGGTGTTTTTCAACTGAGAATTGAGAGTTGAGAGCTGAGAGGTATGATTAGTTTCAGTCGGTTTGAAATTGCGGGGGAACTCAATGCCGCTATAGTAGTCATCATCACTCGACGGGGCTTTCTTGTCCCAGTCAAGACCACGTGCCCCACCCTTCACATGATACTCGGAGCCGTTGTCCCAGGCCCAACCGCCACCGACGGAAGCACCACAATAGATTTTCGTAGAGTCATACTGGTGCATCTCTTTCACCCAGTCGTTCGTATAGCTCACCCAGTCGCCGGCAGGCTCGTTGCCCGATGCCATCATCAGGAACGACGGATGGTTGCCATAGGTGTCGATAATACGTTTCGACTCGTCCAGAAGATACTGGTCGATAGCCATACCCCGACGCAGTTTCACCCCATGGTTAGGCCACGACGGTCCTTCGGGCTGCAGATAGATGCCAATGATGTCGGCAGCGTTGAAGGCAGCCTCTGGCGGACAGTAGCTGTGGAAGCGCACGTGGTTGATGCCATAGTCCTTACACTTGCGGAAGATGCGCAGCCACTCTTCTTCGTCAGTGGGCGGATAACCTGTCAAGGGGAAACAGCAGTTCTCCACCGTACCACGCAGGAAGAGGGGCACACCGTTCAGTATCAGCTGGCGTCCCTGCACCTTGATGTCGCGCATGCCAAAGGTGGTCTCATAAACATCGTCACCGGCATAGACGGTGAGCCTATAGAGGTTGGGCGCAAACTCGTTCCACGGCTTCAGGTCGTCAGCTTTCATGTCCAACTCTATATGACTCCTGCCATCCAGTTCGAAGAAAGGCGAAGTGCTGATGAGCCGCTCACCCTGTTTGCCTATCTCGCGTATCTCGCAAACCACACCGTACTCTGTGATCTGCATTAGGTGCCATTCAGCCAGATAGCGGTTGGCATTATTCTCCACATCAACCACCACACGCGCTTTCTGCTGGGCCATGTCGGGATAGATGCGCACCTGTCGGATATTGACTTTCTTAGGGCGGGCCTGCAGTTCCATGCGTCCTACGATGCCGTTCCAGTTGCCCTGTGTCTGGTCGGTGACGCTGTGAGAGTCTTGTCCCACGCACACATTCTCTATACCATTATAGACCTTGATGGCAATCGTATTGCGCTGACCAGCCTTCAGATATTTCGTCACATCATATTGATGAGGTGTGGAGAGCGACATCTGGTGACCCACCTCCTTACCATTCACAAAGACAGTTGTCTCAATATGGGGCCGCTCCAGGAACAAGAAGATGCGTTCTCCTTTCCAGTCTTTTGGTAAATAGACCGAACGGCGATACCATGCGCTACCCACGTAGTGTTTCTTGGGTGTCAGGAAGAACGGAAACTTCATGTTGCCGGCCTGACGATAGACAGCCATATCAGGATTGAAGTAATAGGACGAGTCGTAGAGCGACCCTGTCCACTGCGTCTCCAAATCAACGGGGCGCCCCTTGTCATTGGTCAGCATAGAGCCAGGCAACATGACGTAGTCGTTGTAACTCGTAGAGTCGCCAACGGCAAAGTCCCAGGCCCCCGAGAGGTCGATAACCTGCTGCGCAGCCACGCTGCCAATAGCCAATAGCCAAAAGCCAATAGCCAATCTCAAAACACGTCTCATAATCCTTCGTTTGTTATTTCAATACGCTTCACACCTTCACCCACAGTCTTGTCGGCCTCACGTGGCAGATAGACGGGTGCATCCTTCTGCAGGGGCAGGATGCGCAGCTCCAGTTCCTTGCAGTCCTCAGGCAGTCGCCACAAACCATAGAGAAACGGACGACCATATTGGAAATGGTCGGCCACCAGTTGTCCGTTGGCATAAAGACGGGCACAATCGCCCTGATAGTCTATACGCAGCAGACGCTTCGACCGACCCTCTTCAGCCTCTGACACCTTGATACGATAGACAGCAGCCTCTTCGTAGTCCTCGTCAGAGGGTTCCTCAGCCACACGCTGGGCACCCTTGGTGATCTCACGCAACGGTCCCGCCTCACGTACCTTCTCAAAAGCAACCTCAGACGTTCCTGCAGCGGCTTTTTCACTTAAAAAGAGATGCTCAGCCTCCTGCTTCGTCAACAGATAGAGATTACCATAGACAGGTTTTTCTGTACCACGAGGTTTCACGTTCTTCAGCACCTTACCATTCTGCATACTGATGGTGGTGGCGATGCCTGGTACCTGCATCAGATAGATCTTGCCGTCGCGCTTGGCCACCAGTTGAGCCGTAGCATACCTGATGCCATCCACATTCACGGGGAAGATGGCCATGCAACCAGCAGGGATAGTCAGTTTGGGCAGGGTGACGCCACAGGCCTCCAACTGCACATCTTTCTTCGAAGAAAGGTTCTGCAGACGCTCGTAGTTATTGATAAAAATAAAGGCGGCAGCAAATTTTTCACTATTCACTTTTCCCTTTTCACTTCTGATTGCCCAGCGCAGATGCGAGTCATCACCTTTCTGAATGTCCTGCGGTGCAGGGAACGATGCTTCCATCTCGGCCAGTGTCTCGCCCCAATCCTGCATAAACAGGTGCAGGGGGCGCAACATATAGTAATGACTGTTCCTCTGTCCAAACTCGCCCAAGGGTGCCTGGAAGTCGTAGTTCTTCACGGGCATGTCGTTGTAGTTAGTGCCCTTGGTGCGCTGGTTCTCGTTCAGATAGGTCTTGCCTTCGGGGTTGGTACCACCGTGATACATATAATATCCCAGCAGGTTCGAACCCGAACCCAATTTCACCAATGCCATTGAATAAGCATCCTCGGCATAGACATACGGACGACGATGATAGGCCTGCATCATACCACCTCCCAGCTCACAAGTAAAGTAAGGATAGACTGCCTCCCCCTTCCCCTCCAAAGGGAGGGGAGACTGTTGATAGTTGATCTGTTCAGTGGCAATCGCTGTTGACGAGCGGAAGGCCTTGAAGTTGAATGCCTTGTAGTAGTTACCGTCAGTCTCGCCCGTCGTACGGTCCCAGAAGCCATCGGCATAGTCGCCATAGAGGGGCAGCATCTCGCCGAAGGGCACGGGCGTTGCCAGTTCGGGCCAGCCGGTGCGCGTATAGAACGGCAGGTCGAAGCCAATCTTCTGGGCCAAGCGTTTCAGGTCCATCAGATACTCACCGCGTCCCCGATACTCATTGTCAAACTGAGCCGCCATGACGGGTCCACCATCTTTCCACTGAAGACCTTGCACCTGGGTAAATATCTGACGATAGAGCTTCTCTGCATATCCCAGGAATACGGGGTTGCGGTCACGCATCTTGCATCCCTTCTCAAACATCCAGTCGGGAATGCCGCCATTGCGCACCTCACCATGACAGAACGGACCCATGCGCAAGATGACAGGCATCTCTTCCTCCTTGCATATCTCCAGGAAGCCCCGCAGGTTGCGCTGGCCGTCCCAGCGGAAGATGCCCTCTTCCTCCTCCACATGATTCCAGAACACGTAGGTGGCAATGACTGTCACCCCACCCTCTTTCATCTTTCTCACCTCCTCCTGCCACTCGTCGGCAGGTATGCGCGAATAGTGAATCTCGCCCATCACGGGACAGACGCGCCTGCCGTCCATCATCAGGCTATACCGGTCCCATGTCACCTCTTTTCCCAGTTCCGTCGCCTGCATACCGAGGGCACAGCATGCGCTCAGCATGATCAGCAAAAGGAGATTCCTCTTCATGTCCGTTTCTGCTTATTGGTTAGTTCTGTCATTTTCATCAGCGAGCGTAGCGCCTTTGCGCCAAAATGATTGATATCCTCACGCTCCAGTTCCTTGAGATAGCGCTCTGCATGCGCCTTGTCGTCCAGGCCATAATAGCCGAGGGCAAGCATATAGAGACAGTGGATGCGGTTTTGTTGGTCCAGATCGCCATCCCATATCAGCAGGTCGGGCAACGACACGGCGAAATAGTCCATGGTGACATGATCGAAGAGATGCTGCTTACCGTAGTTCACCAGTTTATAGAACAGGCCGCGGGCCTTATCCTCCTGTCCCAGCTTGCGATAGCACAGGGCAGCATAGAATATCTTGTCGGGCTTCGCATCGTTATAATACATGGCAGCAGCGGGCTCCGTAGGACCTGCAGTACCCTCCTCGTAGCGTCCAAGGAAATAGAGGAAGTCATTATCCTGAGCACCAAAGAGTTTGCCCTCACCAAGATGTGGCGGGAAGACGAGACACTCCTCAAGAAGCCGGTGGGCTCTTTTCAGTTCAGAGTTCATAGTCCATAGTTCACAGTTGGGCTGCGTGTAAGAATTATGAACTAATATCTGCTTGGCGAGTTCCATGCGGCAAATCTGGTACTGTCCGCTGACCTTACCTTCGCCACCTTCCCACGGATGGAACTGATGGGCATCGAGCTTGTGCATCGCCTCTTCATAGCGACCCAAGTGATTCAGTAGGGTGATCTCCTCGAGGACGAGGTCGTCGCGCTGCGCTATCAGTTGGGGATATTGCTGCAAGAAAGCCAGTCGTTCGGCATGAGGCCTTTGCAGGCGCTTATAGAGCTGATCCAACTCCATCAGCACACGGGCGTCGGTCTCGTCCAGATGGAAGGCACGCTCCATATATGCCACCGCCTCGTCAGGCTTATGCTGCTTGTTGAAACGGGCCAACGCCAGGTTGCGCCATACGGTGGGGAACTGAGGATCGAGTTTTGCCGACAGTTCCCAGTTCTCGATGGCGAGGTCGTACTGACGCTTGTCGTAGTAGAGGCATCCCAGATAGTAAGGTGCTTTACTGAATTGACAATTGACAATGGATAATTGACAATGATTGGCTGCGTATTGCTTTGCCTTCTCCAAAGCGACGACAGCCTCCAGACGATTGGGGAAACAATAATCCGCAGGTTGTTCCTCTGCCTGCTTATAATCTCCCAAATAATAATAGGTCATGGGACTCACAGCACCCTCGCTGATGGCGGTATACCAAATGGCACGAGCATCATCGTGCAAACCTGCCGCTGCGTAGTCGAGTGCCAGTTCGTCGTAGTTGTGGCAACTCTTACGAAGCAGGGTCTTCAGACGGCTGAGTTCCATATGATCACGGGTCAGCAGGTACAGCTCATAGAGACAGCCAAAATTGAAGTAGTCGAGATATAAGCTTTCCTTGATAAAATCAAATCTTACATCCTGGGTTTCAGACATATATCTCATCACAGCAGCCTTCAACGCACGCGCCTGATGATGACAATGATTGAAGGTGAGACAGCGGTTCAACTCGTCGAGTGCATCCTCATAGCGACCTTGTGAGGTGCTGATGCGAGCCGCCTCAAAGTAGCCGGCATCGGCCCATGCTTTGTTCCATGTAGCCTTCCAGAAGAGGCCGTAAGCCTCATCCATACGCCCTTGGTATTTCAGGGCGAGGGCGAGGTTGAAGATGGCCTCACCATCGTAAGGATTAGGATTACGTTTCTGCCATATCTTCACGGCCTTTCTGAGATACGTCTCTGCCTTATCGAAGCGTCCACGACGCAGATACCATAGTCCCGTCTGGTTCAGACAGCGCACATCATTGGGATCACGACGCAAGGCCTCCTCGTAGTAGTCGAGGGCACTCCACGTAGCATGACGGTACTGTTCCAAGTGCAGACCAGTGAGATAAAGCTGGTCGTTGGTCTTCGTATCCTCGGGCGACAGGGCTGCCTCCGCAGCATCGGGGATGGGACGAATCTCGTCGGGCTCTGCTTCCCAGATGAGAGATGACAAGTGAGAGATATGGTTAGCATTAGTGATGGACAATGTCAGATCCTGCAGCGAGACTGCAGGACACACTACTGTCTCTGTAAGTACGGTTTCAGGGCTCAGCATGTGTTGTTTGTCGTAGAGCACCTCACCATTCTTGTTCTTCAACACAATCCTTGCCTCCTGTTTCGACGTGGCCAGCACTTTGAAGACGACAGAGCCGTCTTCCACACTATAGATGTTGAGGATGAAATCCTTGCTTGCCTGTTTCACGATGCCTATCTCGCGATAGGGCATGAAATACTGCGTGAACTGTTTCTCCTCATAGGGCATCAGCCAGGTGAAGTCGGGCTGGTTCTCGGTATAGACGCCAGCCATTAACTCAATATAGGGACGGAAGCCTGTGCGGATAGAGCCAACGGGCAAACCGTCGGACACAGTGGCGTTATCAGTAAGATTGCGGTCCCACGCACGTCCGAAGTCGCCGTTACCCCAGGTCCATTGTTTTTTGCCTGGTGAGAAGTGGTGACTGGCCACATGGAGCATGCCACCGTGGGTATCGTTCTCGTAGCCGCCCTCGAAGTTGTATTTCGAGTTGACAGCCATGTAACTGGTGGGCACAGGGATATTCTTATAGTTCGAGATATCCACACCTGCCGAGTAGTCCATCTTATAATAGGTACCCGTAGCGATGGGGAAACTGGACACGGCACGTTTTCCGTGGTCAAAGACAGCGTTCACATCGGGTGGGAAGACGCTCTGATAGGCATCATTCACCTCAACGGCGGGGTTGGCCCACCACAGGAACGTCTGAGGAAGCGGCGTACGATTGCTGACGCGACCCTGTATCTCCAGATAGGCACAACCAGGATGAAGCGTAAAGCCTGCCATACCTTTCTGGTGGAACATACGCTCCATCTCGTTCACCCATACCGTCACACTACCGTCTTGGTTCTCCACGATGTCGCAGTCAACAGGCAGATAGGTTGAGGGGCGATGGTGCTGGGGCCAGTTGAACTCGATACCACCACTGATCCAGGGGCCGGTCAGTCCCACAAGGGCCGGTTTGATGACGTGATTATAATAAACAAAGTGACGCTGCTTGATCTTGTCGTACGCCATCTGGATACGTCCACCCAGTTCGGGCATCACCATCACCTTGATATACTCGTTCTCCAGAAAGACCACCTTCCACTCGCGGGGCGTGGGCTCGTTGGCTATCGACTCAATAACGGGATAAGGATACACCACCCCACTCGAGCCCTGATACACACGTTTCTCAAGGAAGATGGGGTTCTTCTCGGCCTTTCCAATCTCATAGGTCGGGATGGTAACAATTTCTCTCCAGGCTTTTACTGACATATTATCGTTGTTTCGTTTTTTCGTTATTACGTTATAACGTTATATCGTTATCATGTAATATCGTTATTAGGACTTAATCAATTCTTTCTCCAACTCCTCCAGGCTCTTTCCCTTCGTTTCAGGACAACGGTTCCAAAGGAAGATGAAGGCACAGAAGCAGATGCCGCTGTAAATCCAGAACGAACCGTTGCTACCCAGGGCTGCATTCATGGGAGGGAACGAGAACGTGAGCGTGCAACAGCCCACCCACAGGGCAAACGTACACACAGCCATCGCAACGCCGCGAATACGATTGGGGAATATCTCGGCCAGCAACGTCCAAGTGACAGGCGCCAGCGTCATCGCATAGACAGAGATGGCCAACACCACAAGTGCCACCATCACAATGCCCTTCACCTCAAAGAAGTAGCACGTGCCCAACGTCAGGTAGATGAGTCCCAGACCGCCGGCGCCAATCAACATCAGCGTACGACGACCCCACTTCTCAATGGTATAGAGGGCAACAAAGGTAAAGACAACGTTGGCAATGCCTGTTATCACAATATTGATGAACATGCCATCGACATCGAAGCCAGCACCCACGAATATCTCTTGGGCATAGTTGAAGATAACGTTCGTGCCGCACCATTGCTGGAAGACGGCAATGACGAGGCCTAACAAAAGGACACGGCGATACCGAGCCTCCCCAAGCCCCTCCAAAGGAGGGGATGTTTGGTTACTTGTTGATGTAGTCCTTTCTGGTGACTCAACATCCCTCCCTTTGGGAGGGCTTGGGTGGGCTTTTAGATAGACAGGCGACTCCGGTATAAAGAAGCTCATCACGAGGAACAGCGCTGCAGGCACAGTCTCGGCCCAGAACATCCAGCGCCAGCCCCATGCTACGTTCCATGCCTGACTCTCAGCCACACTCGTATCGCGTGCCAACAGCATGTTCACGATCTGCGCACCGAGGATGCCCAGCACGATGGTCATCTGGTTCAGCGACACCATGCGTCCGCGAATCTCCGCAGGACTCACCTCGGCGATATACATCGGAGCCAAGGCCGATGCCACGCCGATGCCGATGCCACCAATGAAGCGCGCTAAATTGAACAAGGTGAAGTCGTTGAAAGCACCCGTAGCCACAGCTGACACCGTGAACAGCACAGCTGACAGCATCAGCAAGGGTTTACGACCGTAGCGGTCGGCCAGTGCACCAGCCACCATTGCCCCCGCCAGACAGCCTATCAGGGCCGTCGTCATAGCCACCCCCTGCATCAGGGGCGAGTGGGCAATGCCGAAATACGCTTCATAGAACGGTTTCGCCCCGCCTATGACCACCCAGTCGTAGCCGAAGAGCAGTCCGCCCATAGCCGAGACCATGCAGATGAAATAGATAAATGCCTTGCTGTAGTTCATTTTCTCAAGCCCTCGTTTTCAGTTATTCTCAAATACGGTGCAAAGATAAGCATAATTTTCTACATTTTGCTTTTTTCCCCGAAAAGTTTGGCGGTTCAGAGATTAATTCGTATTTTTGCAGCGAGATAGCATCAATTGTATTCGCTTATGCTTGACAGAACGCAGACCATAGAAAAGCTAAAAACCACTCGTCAGTATCTTGATGAGCACTACGGTGTACACTCTATGACACTCTTCGGCTCGCTGGCACGCAATGAACAGCGAGAAGACAGCGATGTGGATATTTGCGTAGAAATGATACCCAACCTGTTTAACCGCGCCGGTGTAAAAATCTATCTTCAGGAACTTCTTGGATGCGACGTTGATGTGGTGCGGATGCGCGAGAACATGAACCCTGTGTTTAAACAGCAAATCTTGAAATATGGAATTCGAGTCTACTGAGAAACTTCAGATGATCTATGAGACCCTGAAGAATATTGAGATTGCCATCACACGACTTCAGGAACGTACAGTACAAATACATACTGCCGACGATTTTCTCCTTTCGCCATTTGGCATGGAGAAACTTGACGCTGCCTGCATGGTACTCATTGCTTTGGGTGAAGCTGTAAAAACGCTCGACAAGCTCACCAACAAAGAGCTGCTTTCCACATACCCCGCTGTTGAGTGGAAAAAAGTCATGGGAGCAAGAGACATCATGGCTCATCACTATTTCGAGGTTGATGCAGATGAAGTGTTCAGTATCGTGAAGAATGACTTGGAGCCACTAAAGAAAGCTATTGACTTCTTCAAGCAAGAATTATTTGGTTATAACAATTAATATGATAATGTCGAACTAAAACAGATTGCGTATGAATCAGTAAAAAACAAAAGACATATAGATAAGAAGCGTTAGCTTTCTATTCTTGTCTCTGAAAATCGGCAAATTAGATGAGGCACCAAGAGTAAAAGTCTAATGCTCACGCCACGGCGTGGGCTTTTACTCGTATATGAAGCATAGGTGTTTGGCGATACCTTCCGAAGCGTAGACGAAGTTATTAGTCCACGTTTCTTTTTCTGTCTTCACTCAAATGAGATTGGACTATTTTAATTATTCAATAACAACAAAACAATAAAAATTATGAATATCAAGAATTTTTTGATGATGCTTGCGATAGCAATAGTTAGTATTTGTACTATCAGTTGTGGTGGGGATGATGACGAAAGTGGCTCCAAAGAGAACCCAATATCTGCAAAGGATCCAGAAGGAACAATAATTGCTAATTTGACAAATACGTTTCATGGAACTG